>BNJS01003556.1_pt1 | contig 210292 bp, 249 predicted proteins | sample 8540461 | NCBI WGS metagenome assembly BNJS01 (sample SAMD00202454, study PRJDB9452) | human saliva metagenome | isolation source: human saliva | place: Japan
ATTGCAACAATTGAAAATTATCCAAAGGAAGGCATCACCTTCCGTGATATCAGTCCTTTGATGGCTGATGGAAATGCTTATAGCTACGCTGTTCGTGAAATTGTTCAGTATGCTACTGACAAGAAAAATCGATATGATCGTAGGGTCCTGAGGCTCGTGGCTTTTATCGTGGGTTGTCCAGTTGCCTTTGAGTTGGGAATTGGTTTTGCACCCTGTTCGTAAACCAGGTAAAATTGCCACGCGAAGTTATTTCTGCTGACTATGAAAAAGAGTACGGTGTTGATACCTTGACTATGCATGCTGATGCCATCAAGCCAGGTCAACGTGTTCTTATCGTAGATGACCTCTTTGGCGACAGGTGGAACTGTTAAGGCAACCATCGAGATGATTGAAAAAAACTTGGTGGTGTTGTAGCAGGTTGTGCCTTCCTTGTTGAATTAGATGAATTGAAACGGCCGTGAAAAAAATCGGTGACTACGATTACAAAGGTTCTTGATGCATTATTAATGAAAAAAACAGTCCCTAGGGCTGTTTTTCTCTACATCAGGATATAAAAAAATAGACTATAGCTAGTTAGAGAAAAAGTATAATTGAAAACTATATCTTCTTGCAGTATAATAAAGGGAACAAGTGTTTGAGTTTTGACTTCAAACACAAGCAATTATTCCTGAAAGAGTACAGTTAGGAGAGGGTTATGCCGATTCGAATTGATAAAAAATTGCCAGCTGTTGAGATTTTACGGACAGAGAATATCTTTGTCATGGATGATCAACGTGCGGCCCACCAAGATATCCGTCCCTTTGAAGATTTTTAATTTTAAATCTTATGCCACAAAAAATGGTCACAGAAACCCAGTTGTTGCGCCATTTGGCTAATACACCCCTACAACTGGATATTGATTTTCTCTATATGGAGAGCCACCGTTCTAAAACAACTCGTTCAGAGCACATGGAGACCTTCTATAAAACTTTTCCTGAAGTCAAGGATGAGTATTTTGATGGGATGATCATCACGGGTGCTCCAGTTGAGCATTTACCATTTGAGGAAGTGGACTATTGGGAGGAATTTCAGTCAGGTGCTTGAGTGGTCTAAGACCCATGTCTATTCGACCCTTCATATCTGTTGGGGTGCTCAGGCTGGGCTTTATCTGCGCTATGGGGTAGAAAAATACCAGATGGACAGTAAGTTATCGGGTATCTATCCTCAGGACACCTTAAAGGAAGGTCATCTTCTCTTTAGAGGTTTTGACGATAGCTACGTATCCCTCATTCACGGCATACGGAGATTTCTAAGGAAGAGATCTTAAACAAGACCAATCTTGAAATTTTATCAGAAGGACCTCAGGTTGGGGTTTCTATTTTGGCCAGTCGTGACTTACGAGAAATTTATAGTTTTGGGCATTTGGAGTATGACCGTGATACCTTGGCAAAAGAGTATTTTCGAGATCGTGATGCAGGTTTGGATCCTCATATTCCAGAAAATTACTTTAAGGATGATGATGTCAATCAGGTACCTTGTCTTTGTTGGTCTTCATCAGCAGCCCTCTTTTTCAGTAACTGGGTAAACTATGCGGTCTATCAGGAGACGCCTTTTGACTGGAGAAAGATAGAAGATGATGCATCTGCATTTGGGTATTTATAAGAGGAATTATGACATATTTAGACGCTTTTTAAATCAGGGAACTTGGTTTTACCGAGTGCCCTGCTCTTACATTTTAAGGAACTCTTTCCTTCTAGCGACGATTTTTCTGGTCTGGCAATTTTTTTCTATTTGCAAAAATACGACAGGCTTTGGAAGAAATGTCACCCAAGCCAGATTGCTGACAGGATTGGCAAGGAAATTTCGGATGTCAATCAGGCTATTTCCAATCTGACGGAGAGGGACTGCTTCAGTATCGAACCATCGAATTAAATGGTGAAATTGAATTGCTTTTTGATGCTAGTCTAGCCTTTGGAACGTTTGGATGACTTGCTTGGAGCTAGCTGCATTCGAGTTCAGACCAGTTGACACCTCAAAATCAGCTTAAGGATTTGGTGGAAACCTTCCAGCAGGAGTTGGGACGCTTGTTGACGCCTTTTGAGATTGAGGATTTGACCAAGACCCTTAAGGAAGATGGAACCAGTGCTGACTTGATTAAGGAAGCTCTTCGTGAAGCTGTTTTGAATGGAAAAGCAAACTGGAAGTACATTCAGGCGATTTTGAGAAATTGGCGCCATGAAGGTATAAAAAGTCTGGCTCAAATTGAGGCTAAGCGGGCAGAAAGAGAAGCAAGCAATCCTCAGTTGACACAGGTATCTGCAGATTTCAGAAATGCTATGGATCTCTGGAAGGATTAATCCATGTAAGCAGGCTTGAAATCCGAGTAAGATTTGCAAGCTGTGTTTAATTGTGATAAAATAAATAGAAAATAAATTGAAAAAAGAGGTATGTGAAATGTCACGTAAACCATTTATCGCTGGTAACTGGAAAATGAACAAAAAAATCCAGAAGAAGCTAAAGCATTCGTTGAAGCAGTTGCATCAAAAACTTCCTTCATCAGACCTTGTTGAAGCAGGTATCGCTGCTCCAGCTCTTGATTTGACAGCTGTTCTTGCTGCTGCTAAAAGGTTCAAACCTTTAAAGTTGCTGCTCAAAACTGCTACTTTGAAAATGCAGGTGCTTTCACTGGTGAAACTAGCCCACAAGTTTTGAAAGAAATCGGTACTGACTACGTTGTTATCGGTCACTCAGAACGCCGTGACTACTTCCATGAAACTGACGAAGATATCAACAAAAAAGCAAAAGCAATCTTTGCAAACGGTATGCTTCCAATCATCTGTTGTGGTGAGTCACTTGAAACTTACGAAGCTGGTAAAGCTGCTGAGTTTGTAGGTGCTCAAGTATCTGCTGCATTGGCTGGTTTGACAGCTGAACAAGTTGCTGCATCAGTTATCGCTTACGAGCCAATCTGGGCTATCGGTACTGGTAAATCAGCTTCACAAGACGACGCACAAAAAAATGTGTAAAGTTGTTCGTGACGTTGTAGCTGCTGACTTTGGTCAAGAAGTTGCGGACAAAGTTCGTGTTCAATACGGTGGTTCTGTTAAACCTGAAAACGTTGCTTCATACATGACTTGTCCAGATGTTGACGGTGCCCTTGTAGGGTGGTGCGTCACTTGAAGCAGAAAGCTTCTTGGCTTTGCTTGACTTTGTAAAATAATCAGTAGCAAAAGCTAGGTGGAACAGCATTGAGATGTCTGTTCCATTTTTTATAGGAGAGGAAAGATTGAAAACAAAGATTGGAAAAATTGGATTAGCAAGTATCTTTTTACTAGGCTTGGCAGTTAGTCATGTTGCTGCAAATGAAACTGAAGTATCAAAAACTTCGCAGGATACAAGGACAGTTTCAAGTAGTTCAGAGCAAAATCAGTCTTCTAATAAAACTCAAACGAGTGCAGGTGTAAAGACCAATGCTTCTGCCCACTGGGATGGGGATTATTATGTAAAGGCTGATGGTTCCAAAGCCAATAGTGAGTGGATTTTTGATAACTACTATAAGGCTTGGTTTTATATTAAGTCAGACGGACGTTATGCTCAAAACGAGTGGCAGGGCAATTACTACCTGAAATCAGGTGGTTATATGGCCAAAAATGAATGGGTTTATGATAACGCCTATAAGAACTGGTTTTACCTGAAGTCCGATGGATCTTATGCTAACCAAGAATGGCACGCTGTTGGAGGTAAATGGTACTATTTTAAGAAATGGGGCTATATGGCTAAAAGCCAATGGCAGGGAAGTTATTTCCTAAATGGTCAAGGTGCCATGATGCAAAACGAATGGCTCTATGATCCAGCCTATTCGTCTTACTTCTATCTCAAGTCTGATGGTTCTTATGCAAATCAAGAGTGGCAAAAGGTAGACGGAAAGTGGTACTATTTCAAGAAGTGGGGTTACATGGCTAAAGATGAGTGGCAGGGTAACTACTACTTGACAGAAAGTGGTGCTATGGCGACTGGTGAATTAGTCATGAATGATGCTCGCTATATTTTTTCTGACTCAGGTGAGTTAAAAGAAAAGAAAGACTTGAATGTTGGCTGGGTTCATCGAAATGGTAGACGTTATTTCTTTAACCATCGTGAAGAACAAGTTGGGACTGATCAAGTTAAAAAGGTTATCGATGTTAGCGAGCACAATGGTCGTATCAGTGACTGGAAGAAAGTCATCGATGATAATGGAGTAGATGGTGTTATTGTTCGTTTGGGTTATAGTGGTGTAGAAGATAAAGAACTGGCTCATAATATTCAAGAACTTAATCGTTTGGGTATTCCTTATGGTGTCTATCTTTACACCTATGCAGAAAATGAGACCGATGCTGAGAATGATGCCAATCAGACGATTGAACTCTTGAAAAAATATAATATGAACTTGTCTTATCCTATCTACTACGATGTTGAGAACTGGGAATATGTAAATAAGACCAAGAGAGCTCCAAGTGATACTGGAACCTGGGTCAAGATTATCAATAAGTATATGGCAACAATGAAACAGGCTGGGTATCAAAAATGTGAAAGTTTATAGTTATCGTCAACTCTTGCAAACTCGTTTGAATCATCCAGATATTTTTACAACATGTCAACTGGGTTTGCAGCCTATACGGATGCACTTGATTGGAATAATCCTCATTATTCAGGAGAAAAAGGATGGCAATATACTTCATCTGAATACTTAAAAGGAATTCGTGGTCGTGTCGATGTCAGCGTTTGGTATTAAGATATAAAGTTGAGAAAGGAGTGTGCAAGAAAAATTTGCATCCTCTTTTTCTTTGCTTTTACTGAAGAAAAAGGGACATGAAATTGAATCAAAAAAAGTCTCTAAATAATTCTTAAATTATCAGTCTATTGCAACTTTTTCTCATGTGAGTCTTTTGGCTTGCTATTGGTTTCTCTTAGTAGTATACTAAGGTAGTAATCATTAAGAAGTGGTTACAAAAAATAATGAATGAGGTAAAAACAATGGTAGAATTGAAAAAAGAAGCAGTAAAAGACGTAACATCATTAACAAAAGCAGCACCAGTAGCATTGGCAAAAAAACGAAAGGAAGTCTTGAACCAAGCTGTTGCTGATTTGTACGTAGCTCATGTGGCTTTGCACCAAGTACACTGGTATATGCGTGGTCGTGGTTTTCCTTGTATGGCATCCAAAAAAATGGATGAGTATATGGAAGCTCTTGATGGTCAATTGGATGAAATCAGCGAACGTTTGATTACACTTGAGGTAGCCCATTCTCTACATTGACAGAATTCCTTCAAAACAGTGAAATCGAAGAAGAAGCTGGTGAATACCGTAATGTTGAAGAAAGCTTGGAACGTGTCCTTGCTATCTACCGTTACTTGTCAGAACTTTTCCAAAAAAAGGTTTGGATGTCACTGATGAAGAAGGTGACGATGTGACAAACGGTATCTTTGCAGATGCTAAAACTGAAACTGATAAAACAATCTGGATGCTTGCAGCAGAACTTGGACAAGCACCTGGTTTTGTAAGAAATAGAATAATCATATAAAATCTGTAGGAAATTTCTTACAGATTTTTTCTATCTTATAAGCTATTCCAAACCAGTCTTTTTTTGAGTTTTTTGATAAAATAGTACTATCAGTGAAAAGGATGGAAGCATGACTAAGAAAATCGTAGCTATTTGGGCCCAGGATGAAGAGGGTGTGATTGGTAAGGACAATCGCCTGCCTTGGCATTTGCCAGCAGAACTGCAACACTTCAAGAAACAACTCTGAATCATGCTATCTTGATGGGGCGTGTGACCTTTGATGGAATGGGGCGTCGCTTGCTTCCCAAACGGGAGACCTTGATTTTGACTCGTAACCCAGAAGAAAAGATAGACGGGGTTGCTACTTTTTATGATGTTCAGTCTGTCTTGGACTGGTATCAGGCTCAAGATAAGAATCTTTATATTTTAGGTGGAAAGCAAATTTTTCAAGCTTTTGAACCCTACCTTGACGAAGTGATTGTGACTCACATTCATGCTCGGGTGGAAGGAGATACCTATTTCCCTGAAGAATTTGACTTGTCTCTTTTTGAGACAGTTTCAAGCAAATTCTATAGCAAAGATGAGAAAAATCCTTATGATTTTACCATCCAATACCGCAAGAGAAAGGAAGTCTAATGGAACGTAGTATATTTGGTTTTTTCACAGCCATGCTGTGTTTGGTCTGCTTGCTTGCAGGGGCACAGGCTTTTCGTAAAAAGCGCTATGGACTTTCTGTCCTGCTCTGGTTAAATGCATTTACCAATTTGGTCAATAGTATCCATGCTTTTTACATGACCTTATTTTAGATAGAATGACAGTATAGAATAGAACGGAAGGAAATCATGCCTACAACTAGGAATAATGATATGATGGTTTATTGCTCATTTTGTGGCAAAAGCCAAGAAGAAGTACAAAAAATAATCGCAGGCAACAACGCCTTTATCTGTAATGAATGTGTGGAGTTAGCCCAGGAAATCATTCGAGAGGAGTTGGCGGAAGAAGTCTTAGCAGACTTATCTGAGGTACCAAAACCAATTGAACTCCTCCATATCTTGAACCACTATGTAATCGGTCAAGATCGTGCAAAACGTGCTTTAGCAGTAGCAGTATACAACCACTACAAACGCATCAATTTCCACGATACGCGTGAAGAGTCAGAAGATGTGGATTTGCAGAAGTCAAACATCTTGATGATTGGCCCAACTGGTTCAGGGAAAACTTTCCTTGCTCAGACCTTGGCTAAGAGCTTGAATGTACCTTTTGCGATCGCAGATGCGACAGCTCTTACTGAGGCTGGTTATGTTGGTGAGGACGTGGAAAATATCCTCCTCAAACTCCTGCAGGCTGCTGACTTTAATATTGAACGTGCAGAGCGTGGGATTATCTACGTGGATGAAATTGACAAGATTGCTAAGAAGAGCGAGAACGTATCGATCACACGTGATGTTTCTGGTGAAGGGGTGCAACAAGCCCTTCTCAAGATTATCGAGGGAACTGTTGCTAGCGTACCGCCTCAAGGTGGACGCAAACATCCACAACAAGAGATGATTCAAGTGGATACTAAAAATATCCTCTTCATCGTGGGTGGTGCCTTTGATGGCATTGAAGAAATTGTCAAACAACGTCTGGGTGAAAAAGTCATCGGATTTGGTCAAAACAATAAAGGCGATTGACGAAAATAGCTCATACATGCAAGAAATCATCGCAGAAGATATTCAAAAATTTGGTATTATCCCTGAGTTGATTGGACGCTTGCCTGTCTTTGCTGCTCTTGAGCAATTGACGGTCGATGACTTGGTTCGTATCTTGAAAGAGCCAAGAAATGCCTTGGTCAAACAATACCAAACCTTGCTGTCTTATGATGATGTCGAGTTGGAATTTGACGACGAAGCTCTTCAAGAGATTGCCAATAAGGCCATCGAACGCAAAACAGGTGCGCGTGGTCTTCGCTCGATCATCGAAGAAACCATGCTAGATGTCATGTTTGAAGTACCGAGTCAGGAAAATGTGAAATTGGTCCGCATCACTAAAGAAGCTGTCGATGGAACGGATAAACCAATCCTAGAAACAGCCTAGAGGTGACTATGGAACTTAATACACACAATGCTGAAATCTTGCTCAGTGCGGCTAATAAATCCCACTATCCGCAGGATGAACTGCCAGAGATTGCCCTAGCAGGGCGTTCAAATGTTGGCAAATCTAGCTTTATCAATACCATGCTGAACCGTAAGAATCTGGCTCGTACGTCAGGGAAACCTGGTAAAACGCAGCTTCTTAATTTCTTTAACATTGACGACAAGATGCGCTTTGTGGATGTGCCTGGTTATGGCTATGCCCGTGTTTCTAAAAAGGAACGTGAAAAGTGGGGGCGCATGATTGAGGAGTACCTAACGACTCGGGAAAATCTCCGTGCGGTAGTCAGTTTAGTTGACCTTCGTCATGACCCGTCAGCAGATGATGTGCAGATGTACGAATTTCTCAAGTATTATGAGATTCCGGTCATCATCGTTGCGACCAAGGCGGACAAGATTCCTCGTGGTAAGTGGAATAAGCATGAATCAGCAATCAAAAAGAAATTAAACTTTGACCCAAGTGACGATTTCATCCTCTTTTCATCTGTCAGCAAGGCAGGGATGGATCAGGCTTGGGATGCAATCTTAGAAAAATTGTGAGGAAAAGAAAATGGCAAAAACAATTCATACAGACAAAGCTCCAAAAGGCTATCGGACCCTATGTTCAAGGAAAAATCGTTGGCAACCTTTTGTTTGCTAGTGGTCAAGTTCCCTCTCTCCTGAAACTGGGGAAATCGTTGGAGAAACGATCCAAGAACAGACAGAACAAGTCTTAAAAAATATCGGTGCTATTTTGGCTGAAGCAGGAACAGATTTTGACCATGTTGTCAAAACAACTTGCTTCTTGAGCGATATGAACGACTTTGTTCCTTTTAACGAGGTTTACCAAACGGCCTTTAAAGAGGAATTTCCAGCTCGTTCAGCAGTAGAGGTAGCTCGTCTTCCTCGTGATGTAAAAGTCGAAATTGAAGTCATCGCAGAGATTGGATAAGCTAGTTGAAGTTTGGTTCTGCCAAACTTCTTTTGATATAAGGAGAAAAAGATGACAAAGAAACAACTTCACTTGGTGATTGTGACAGGGATGAGTGGTGCAGGAAAAACTGTTGCCATTCAATCCTTCGAGGATTTAGGTTATTTTACTATTGATAATATGCCGCCAGCCCTCTTGCCTAAGTTTTTGCAGTTGGTGGAAACAAAGGAAGACGACCATAAGTTGGCCTTGGTAGTGGATATGCGTAGCCGTTCTTTCTTCTCAGAGATTCAAAGCTGTTTTTGGATGAGTTGGAAAACAAGGAAGAACTGGACTTTAAAAATTCTCTTTTTGGATGCAGCTGATAAGGAATTGGTCGCTCGTTACAAGGAAACCAGACGGAGTCACCCACTAGCAGCAGATGGACGGATTTTGGATGGAATCAAGCTGGAACGTGAGCTCTTGGCGCCTTTGAAAAATATGAGTCAAAATGTGGTGGATACGACTGAACTTACTCCACGTGAGCTGCGTAAAACCATTGCAGAGCAGTTTTCAGATCAAGAACAAGCCCAGTCTTTCCGTATCGAAGTCATGTCTTTTGGCTTTTAAATATGGAATCCCGATTGATGCGGACTTGGTCTTTTGATGTCCGTTTCTTGCCAAATCCCTACTACCTACCAGAACTGCGAAACCAAACGGGTGTGGATGACCCAGTTTATGACTATGTCATGAATCATCCTGAGTCAGAAGATTTTTATCAACATTTGTTGGCCTTGATTGAGCCGATTTTGCCAAGTTACCAAAAGGAAGGGAAGTCTGTTTTGACCATTGCCATGGGTTGTACGGGTGGACAACACCGTAGTGTGGCCTTTGCTAAACGCTTGGCGCAGGACTTATCTAAGACTTGGCCTGTTAATGAAGGGCATCGCGACAAAGACCGAAGAAAGGAAACGGTAAACCGTTCATGAGAAAACCAAAGATAACGGTGATTGGTGGAGGGACTGGGATCCCCTGTCATTCTTAAAAAGTCTGCGTGAAAAAAAGATGTGGAAATCGCTGCAATCGTAACGGTGGCGGATGATGGTGGTTCATCAGGTGAACTCAGAAAAAATATGCAACAGTTGACACCGCCAGGTGATCTTCGTAATGTCCTTGTGGCCATGTCGGATATGCCTAAGTTTTATGAGAAGGTCTTTCAATATCGCTTTTCTGAAGATGCTGGAGCCTTTGCTGGCCATCCATTGGGAAATCTCATTATAGCTGGTCTGTCAGAAATGCAGGGTTCGACTTATAATGCCATGCAGCTACTGAGCAAATTTTTCCATACAACTGGGAAAATTTATCCTTCCAGTGATCATCCTTTGACCCTGCATGCAGTCTTTCAGGATGGGACAGAAGTGGCTGGAGAGAGCCATATTGCAGACCATCCAGGCATGATTGACCATGTTTATGTGACCAATACTCTCAACGATGATACACCTCTGGCTAGCCGTCGAGTGGTGCAGACCATTCTTGAAAGTGACATGATTGTCCTCGGACCTGGTTCCCTCTTTACCTCGATTTTTGCCCAATATCGTGATTAAAGGAAATCGGCCAGGCGCTTTTTGGAAACCAAGGCAGAAATCGCCTATGTCTGCAATATCATGACCCAACGTGGGGAGACGGAACACTTTACAGATAGTGACCACGTGGAAGTCTTGCATCGTCACCTTGGCCGACCTTTTATCGATACGGTCTTGGTGAATATCGAAAAAAAGTGCCTCAGGAATATATGAATTCCAACCGTTTTGATGAATACTTGGTGCAGGTGGAACATGACTTTTGCTGGTCTTTGTAAGCAAGTTCCGCGCGTGATTTCATCCAACTTCCTTCGTCTGGAAAAATGGGAGGGTGCCTTCCACGATGGGAGATTTGATTGTGGATGAGTTGATGCGGATTATACAGGTGAGAAAATGAGTTTCACAGTAGCAGTAAAAGAAGAAATCCTAGGTCAACATCATCTGAGTCGGCATGAATTATCTGCCATTATCAAGATGTCTGGTAGCATCGGTCTCTCGACCTCGGGCCTAACCTTGTCTGTCGTGACAGAAAATGCCAAACTGGCTCGTCACCTCTATGAGTCCTTTCTCCATTTCTATGAAATCAAATCGGAAATTCGCCACCACCAAAGAAGCAATCTCCGCAAGAATCGGGTCTATACTGTCTTTACTGATGAAAAGGTGCAGGATTTATTGAGTGATTTGCACTTGGCCGACTCCTTCTTTGGTCTGGAAACAGGTATTGACGAGGCAATTTTATCGGACGAGGAAGCAGGCCGTGCCTATCTCTGTGGCGCTTTCTTGGCAAATGGCAGCATTCGTGACCCTGAGTCAGGCAAGTATCAGTTGGAAATCAGTTCTGTTTATCTGGACCACGCGCAAGGGATTGCCTCTCTTCTCCAGCAGTTTTTATTGGATGCCAAGGTGCTTGAGCGCAAAAAGGGGGCTGTGACCTATCTCCAGCGTGCTGAAGATATTATGGACTTCTTGATTGTCATCGGAGCCATGCAGGCGCGTGATGATTTTGAGCGGGTTAAGATTTTGCGAGAAACCCGTAATGATCTCAATCGGGCCAACAATGCCGAAACAGCCAATATCGCTCGGACAGTTTCTGCCAGCATGAAGACCATCAACAATATCAGCAAAATCAAAGATATTATGGGATTAGAAAATCTGCCAGTGGATTTGCAGGAAGTAGCGCAGTTGCGGATTCAGCACCCAGACTACTCTATCCAGCAGTTAGCAGATAGCCTCAGCACCCCTCTGACCAAAAGTGGTGTCAACCATAGATTAAGAAAAATCAACAAGGTAGCTGATGAGTTATAGAGATATAAAACACCTCTTTCTTGACAATTGAATAGAGCATGTGAGATAATAAAGGGGAATTGAGAAGTTCTAGCATTTTAGTGCTATCAGAAATCCCCTCAGTACTGCAATACCGAGGGGATTTTTTTCTGGGTTAGATAGCACTAACCACGAAGGTTACTTGTCGAAGTGATCGTCTAACCAACGAGTCACCAGCCATGAGATGATACTCTCGATGACTGCGATAAGTACTATTTTGAGAAGTTCTAGCATCTGTAATACCTCCTTTTCCAAGGCGTATTGCTAGTGCCGTCCCTATTATATCACATGTTTTATCAGTTTGATAGGCATTTTTATTTTTGCTAAAAAAGGGAAAAATATGAGCTAACAAGATAGCGGATGGACTATAAAACCACGAATCCTATGTGACTCGTGGTTCTTTTTTATAAACTGGTTGAGTGTTTTGGTTGTACTTTTTGCTCAGGGTCGATGTAGTTGATAGCATTGTTGACAGCAGTTGGTGCTTCTCCAAGCCCTGTCGCAATCAAATCAATTTTTCCGTCATAGTAGCAGCAGTCACCGATAGCATAGATACCTGCTTGGCTGGATTCCTGTTTGCTGTTGACGATAATCTTGTGGCGGTTGAGGTCCAGACCCCAGTTTTTAAGGTTACCGACAGAAGATTTGAAACCATAGTTGACAAAGAGGTGGTCTAGGTCAATCGTTTCTGTTTCATCAGATTTAACTTTTGTGATTTCAAGTTTATCGAGCGTTTGTTTCCATCTCCAAGGAGTTGGCTAGGGACGAATGGTGTCTTGATGGTTACAGATGATTCTTGCAAGGCTTGGACACTGTGTTCCAAGGCACGGAAATTATCTCTGCGGTGAACAAGGGTAGTTGGTGCAATTTTTTCAAAAGCCAAAGCCCAATCCACAGCTGAGTCTCCTCCACCAAGAATCGTCACTTTCTTACCAGCATATTGCTGAATGTTGGAAACGTGGTAGTGGATATTTTCATAGCCCTCAACGCCTTCTAGTTCCAGCGGACGTGGTTTGAAGGCACCGCCACCCATAGCGATGATAACTGTTTTAGACAGGTGACTTCCTTTAGAAGTTGTGATGACAAAGCCTTGATCTTGTTTTTCAATCTCAAGAACCGTTTCATTGAGATGAATAGGCGTGTCAAAGCCGTTTAGCTGTTCAATCAAGCGGTTAGTCAACTCTTCTCCAGTCAGGTTTGGGAAACCTGGGACGTCTAGGATTTCCTTTCAGGATAGAGAATAGCAGGTTGTCCACCTAGCTGGGGAAGAGAGTCGATGATTTGGACCTTGGCTTGACGTAGGTGGGCATAAAAGGCCGCAAAAAGCCCGACTGGACCACCACCTACAATGGTAATATCATAGAGTTGAGACATGGTTTCTCCTTTGTTTTTTCTAGTCATACTCTTCAAAAATCAAATTCAAACCACGTCAGCGTCGCCTTACCGTAGTTATGGTTACTGACTTCGTCAGTTCTATCCATAACCTCAAAACACTGTTTTGAGCAACCTGCGGCTATCTTCCTAGTTTGCTCTTTGATTTTCATTGAGTATCAGTTTATTTTATCATATTTTTTCTTTAATTTAAAATGAAGTAGGATAGGGAAAAAAATGTCAGAAAAATGGTATAATAGAAAGGAACGTGTTTGGACAGAGAGGAGACAGCAGATGAACTTTCAACAATTATCCAATCTGCAATATTGGACTAGCTTGTTTTCTAGTCCTTGGAGTATTGCCATCAATTTGTTTGATATTTTGATTGTGGCCTATGTTTTATATCGTTTTACAAAAGCGATAGCTGGTACTAAGATTATGATTTTGGTGCGTGGGGTCGTGATCTTTGTATTAGCCCAGGTTGTGGCCAATATCCTTGGATTAACAACGATTTCTTGGTTGATTAATCAGATTATCACCTATGGGGTTATTGCTGCGGTTGTTATCTTCTCTCCAGAGATTCGGACTGGTTTGGAACGTTTGGGAAGGGCGACAGATTTCTTTTCTACTAGTCAAATTAGTGCAGAAGAGCAAATGATTCGTGCCTTTGTCAAGTCAGTTGAATATATGAGCCCTCGTAAGATTGGTGCCCTGGTTGCCATCCAACGAGTTCGCACCTTGCAAGAATACATTGCGACAGGGATTCCCTTGGATGCCAATATTTCGGCAGAACTCCTCATCAATATTTTTATCCCCAACACTCCCCTACATGATGGTGCTGTGATTATCAGAGAAAATCGGATTGCAGTGACTTCTGCCTATCTGCCCTTTAACAGAAAGGACAGGGATTTCCAAGGAATTTGGAACCAGACACCGGGCGGCTATCGGTTTATCAGAAGTGTCGGATGCTTTGACCTTTATCGTCTCAGAGGAAACAGGTGGTATTTCTATTACCTACAACGGAGTCTTTAAGCATGACTTGACGATTGAAGAATTTGAAGCAGAGCTAAGAAGAATTCTTTTGCCAGCCGTTGAGGAAAAAGTCAGTTTCAGGGACCGTTTGCTAGGAGGTTGGAAAAATGAGAAAAAATAGTTTATATATTATCTCATCTCTCTTTTTTGCTTGTGTCTTATTTATCTATGCAACATCGACCAATTTTCAAAATAATAATACTGTAAGGCAGGTCAAATCGGAAACCTACACCAATACGGTAGCAAATGTTCCTATAGACATTCATTATGATAATAGTCAATACTTTATTAGTGGTTTTGCTTCAGAAGTTTCAGTTGTGCTGACAGGTGCCAATCGTGTGACTTTGGCCAGTGAAATGCAGGAAAGTACTCGTAAGTTTAAAGTCACTGCTGATTTGACGGATGCCAGTGTTGGAACGATTGAAGTTCCTTTGAACATTGAAAATCTTCCAAGTGGATTGACCGCTGTGGCAACGCCTCAAAAGATCACAGTGAAAGTTGGGAAGAAGGTTAAGCGAGATGGGATGCTTGTTGTGCCACAAGTTGACCAAAGCCAGATTGATCCCAAGCTACAAATTGATAGTGTAACCGTGTCAAACGAACGAGTTTCTGTCACAACTGACCAAGAAACATTAGCTAAGATTGACAAAGTTATTGCGCTTTTACCAACCAGCGAACGCATAACAGGTAATTACAGTGGTTCAGTACCTTTGCAGGCAATCGACCGCAATGGTGTTGTCTTACCAGCGGTGATTACTCCGTTTGACACAACAATGAAGGTAACTACAAAACCAGTAGCACCAAGTTCAAGTACAAGCAGTTCGTCGGAGACATCTTCGTCAACGAAAGCAACGAGTTCAAAAACGAATTAAAAATAGGAAAAGGATTTTATAAAAATGGGTAAATATTTTGGGACTGATGGAGTCCGTGGAGAAGCTAACGTAGAATTAACGCCAGAATTGGCTTTTAAACTAGGACGTTTTGGAGGTTATGTTCTCAGTCAACATGAAACGGAAGCACCGAAAGTTTTTGTGGGACGTGACACACGTATTTCAGGAGAAATGCTAGAATCGGCCTTGGTAGCTGGTCTTCTTTCAGTTGGGATTCACGTGTACAAACTTGGTGTCCTTGCAACACCAGCAGTAGCTTACTTGGTAAGAACTGAGGGAGCCAGTGCAGGTGTCATGATCTCTGCTAGCCACAACCCAGCCCTTGATAATGGGATTAAGTTCTTTGGTGAGATGGCTTCAAACTAGACGATGAAAAAGAAGCAGAAATTGAAGTCTTGTTAGATGCTGCGGAAGATACTCTTTCTCGTCCAAGTGCAGAAGGTTTGGGAACCTTAGTAGATTATCCAGAGGGCTTGCGTAAGTATGAAAGCTATCTTGTTTCAACTGGAACTCCCCTTGAAGGAATGAAGGTTGCCTTGGATACAGCCAATGGTGCAGCGTCTACAAGTGCCCGTCAAATCTTTGCAGACCTTGGTGCTCAATTGACGGTTATCGGGGAGACGCCAGATGGGCTTAATATCAATCTTAATGTTGGTTCTACGCACCCAGAAGCCCTTCAAGAAGTGGTCAAAGAAAGCGGATCAGCTATCGGTTTGGCCTTTGATGGAGACAGTGACCGTTTGATTGCTGTTGATGAAAATGGTGAGATCGTTGATGGTGACAAGATTATGTACATCATCGGAAAATATCTTTCTGAAAAAGGACAATTGGCTCAAAATACAATCGTGACGACTGTGATGTCCAACCTTGGCTTCCACAAGGCCTTGGATCGTGAAGGTATTAACAAGGCAGTCACTGCAGTTGGAGACCGCTACGTTGTTGAAGAAATGAGAAAATCAGGCTATAATCTCGGTGGTGAACAGTCTGGGCACGTCATCTTGATGGATTACAATACAACAGGTGATGGTCAATTGTCTGCCGTCCAATTGACTAAAATCATGAAGGAAACTGGTAAGAGCTTGTCAGAGTTGGCAGCAGAAGTAACTATCTATCCACAAAAATTAGTCAATATCCGAGTGGAAAATACCATGAAGGAAAAGGCTATGGAAGTGCCAGCTATTAAGGCCATCATCGAGAAGATGGAAGAAGAAATGGCAGGGAATGGCCGTATCCTTGTTCGTCCAAGTGGAACAGAGCCCCTCTTGCGTGTTATGGCAGAAGCGCCTACAACAGAAGAAGTTGACTACTATGTTGATACCATCGCAGACGTAGTTCGAGCTGAAATCGGGATTGACTAAATCCTAGAAAACTAGATGAAAATAAAAAATTATGGTACAATAGCTTATAATATTGTAGCCGAGGGAGAAAGACATGAATCTTAAACGTGAACAAGAATTTGTTAGTCAGTATCATTTTGATGCGCGTAATTTTGAATGGGAAAATGAAAATGGAGCTCCTGAAACTAAGGTGGATGTGAACTTCCAATTAATTCAACATGACCAAGAAAATCAAGTGACTTCCTTGATTGTTGTCTTGAGTTTTATGATTGTATTTGATAAATTTGTCATCAGTGGAACCATTTCACAGGTGAACCATATCGATGGTCGTATTGTTAACGAACCAAGTGAATTGAACCAAGAAGAAGTGGAAACCTTGGCTCGTCCATGTTTGAACATGCTCAACCGTTTGACTTACGAAGTAACTGAAATTGCATTAGACTTACCAGGAATCAATTTGGAGTTCTAATATGAAATTAGCTGTTATCACAGATTCCTCTGCCTATCTCAGTGCAGATACCTTGCAAAGAGAAGATTTATATGTCTTGGATATTCCTGTCAATATTGATGGTGAGGAGTATGTCGAAGGTATTAATCTGACTGCTGAGGAATTTTACCAAAAAATGGCTCAGGCTTCTGAATTGCCTAAGACCAGTCAACCAAGTATTGCCAAGTTAGATGAGATTCTAACTTCGCTCAAAGAACAAGGTTATACACATGCTTTGGGGCTTTTCCTATCTTCTGGAATTTCAGGTTTTTACCAAAATATCCAGTACATGGTCGATGATTATGAGGGGCTAACCATTGCCTTCCCAGACACTTTGATCACAAGTGCTCCTCTGGGTATCATGGTTGAAAGCGTCTTTAACTGGCGTGGCCAGGGCGATGATTTTGCTATCATTCAGGATAAGCTAGCTATTCAAATTAGTCGTACGTCAGCTTTTATCATGGTAGATGATTTGGACCACTTGGTGAAAGGTGGACGCCTTTCAAATGGGGCTGCGATTTTGGGCAATCTGCTAAGTATTAAGCCAATCCTTTATTTCAACGACCAAGGTGTGATTGAAGTGTACGAAAAAGTTCGTACTGAAAAGAAAGCCACAAAGCGCTTAATTGAAATCATCAAGGAAGCCACAGCTTCAGGCCAATACCGTGTCATTGTCATTCACGGAAATGCTCCTGAAAAGGCTGAAGAATTGCGTCAGCACTTACTTGATTCTGGAGTGGGTACGGATATTTCACTTGCTACATTTGGTAGTGTCATTGGAACCCACCTAGGAGCAGGAAGTATTGCTCTGGGTTATATTCCAGTGATTTAGTTGGCGCTTCTAGACTAGTTAAGAAGCCTTGTATCTTAGAAATTGAACACGGACTACCTGCCTCTTGAAAAAAGATGCCTGTCTTGCCTTTCGTGGAAAGTCAGCGCCATTCTCTATTTTTCATGGGCAGCTAAGGTCCTTTGTATCTTGATAATTGAACACGCCTGGAACCCTGTGTGAAAAAGATAGTTCTTCCAAGGAGTAGACACTTCTTGATCAAAACTCCTATTTTCACTTTGTGTTCTTACAGGCTTTGTATCTTAGACAGGAGTAGAGATGAGTATTCGAGTAATTATTGCTGGTTTTAAGGGAAAGATGGGCCAAGCTGCTTGTCAGATGGTCTTGGCTGATCCAGACTTGGACTTGGTAGCAGTTTTGGATCCTTTTGAGTCTGAGTCAGAATGGCAGGGAATTCCTGTTTTCAAGGATAAGGCTGATTTAGCAGGCTTTAAAGCGGATGTCTGGGTAGACTTTACTACACCAGCTGTTGCCTATGAAAATACACGCTTTGCTCTTGAAAATGGCTTTGCTCCAGTAGTTGGAACAACAGGTTTCACTAGTGAAGAAATTGCAGAGCTAAAAGAATTTTCTCGTGCCCAAGACTTGGGTGGCTTGATTGCTCCTAACTTTGCCTTGGGTGCTGTCTTGCTTATGCAATTTGCGACGCAGGCTGCCAAATATTTCCCAAATGTGGAGATTATTGAGCTCCATCATGACAAGAAAAAGGATGCTCCGAGTGGAACAGCCATTAAAACAGCTGAGTTGATGGCCGAAGTTCGAGAGTCTATCCAGCAGGGTGCGCCTGATGAGGAAGAATTGATTGCAGGTGCCCGTGGTGCTGACTTTGATGGCATGCGGATTCACTCAGTTCGTTTGCCAGGCTTGGTAGCCCATCAGGAAGTCATCTTTGGCAATCAAGGAGAAGGATTGACCCTCCGTCATGACTCCTATGATCGCAGCTCCTTCATGACAGGGGTGAATTTGGGAATTAAAGAAGTTGTCAAGCGTCATGAGCTTGTCTATGGATTAGAACACTTATTATGAGATTAACGCAAATGCCTTCTGAATTTCAGAAGGCTTTACCAGTATTAGAAAAAATTAAAGAAGCAGGTTTTGAAGCTTATTTTGTTGGGGGTTCTGTTCGAGATGCCCTCCTCAATCGCCCCATCCATGATGTGGATATTGCGACGTCTTCCTATCCAGAAGAGACCAAGCAGATTTTTCCGCGAACAGCCGATATCGGAATCGAGCATGGAACCGTCTTGGTCTTAGATGGGGATGAGGAGTATGAGGTAACCACCTTTCGGACAGAGGATGTCTATGTGGACTATCGCAGACCCAGTGCGGTTTCCTTTGTGCGTTCGCTAGAAGAAGACCTCAATCGCCGTGATTTTACAGTCAACGCCTTTGCCTTGGATGAGACAGGAGAAATCGTTGACTTGTTCCATGGTTTAGACGATTTGGAAAATCAAGTCTTGAGGGCAGTTGGAGTGGCTAGTGAGCGTTTCAACGAAGATGCTTTGCGGATTATGCGTGGTTTCCGTTTTCAGGCCAGTCTTGGCTTTGAACTTGAGCCAGAAACCTTTAAAGCTATGAAGACCTTGACGCCACCTTTTGGAGAAAATTTCTGTAGAGCGTACCTTCGTTGAGTTTGACAAACTTTTGCTGGCTCCATTTTGGAGAAGAGGCTTGACCTCCATGATTGAGAGTCAAGCTTATGATTACCTCCCTGATATGGCAGCTAGTCAGGACAAGCTCAACAGACTGTTTGATTTGAAGACGGATTTTACTTTTGAATCCTCTGAACAAGCCTGGGCGGCTTTACTGTGGGCTTTGGAGATTGAAAATGCGCAGCCATTTTTGAAGGCTTGGAAGACCTCACGCCAGTTTTACCAAGCAAGTTCAGGATTTACTGACTATTTTGGCCTTGCGTGAAAAAGGAGAATTGAGCAAGCGCGATTGTTACCGCTTTGACTTGGAGTTGCTTTTACAAGCTGAAAATCTTCGTCAGGCTCAAGGAAAAGAAGTTAATCCACACGCCATCACAGAAACTTACCAGAGTCTGACCATTCATGACAAGAAAGAAATTCAGATTAATGGTGGTATTTTGATTAAGGAATATGGTTATCAACCAGGCCCAGACTTGGGAGAAATTTTAACAGAGATTGAGTATGCCATTGTCGATGGAGAATTGGAAAATGATAGACAAGCCATCCATGCTTATCTGAGGGAGAAAAAATGAGTGATTTTATCGTTGAAAAACTAAGTAAATCCGTCGGTGATAAGACCGTTTTTAAGGATATTTCCTTTATCATCCACGATCTAGATAGAATTGGTTTGATCGGTGTTAATGGAACAGGGAAGACCACCCTTTTAGATGTCCTTTCTGGTGTTTCTGGCTTTGATGGGGATATCAGTCCATTTTCAGCTAAGAATGACTACCAGATTGGTTACTTGACCCAGGATCCTGATTTTGATGATAGCAAGACGGTTTTGGATACGGTTCTATCTAGTGACCTCAAGGAAATCCAGCTCATTCGTGACTATGAGTTGATCATGCTCAACTACAGTGAGGACAAGCAGGCGCGTTTGGAACGGGTTATGGCGGAAATGGACTCTCTTCAAGCTTGGGAAATTGAGAGTCAGGTCAAGACGGTTCTAAGTAAGCTGGGTATTCAGGACTTATCTATTCCTGTTGGGGAATTGTCAGGTGGTCTAAGAAGACGGGTTCAGTTGGCGCAAGTCTTACTTGGCAACCACGACCTCTTGCTGCTGGATGAGCCGACCAACCATCTGGATATTGCGACTATTGAGTGGCTGACCCTCTTTTTAAAAAATTCCAAGAAGACCGTCCTTTTTATCACCCACGATCGTTATTTCCTAGACGCTTTGTCAACACGTATTTTCGAGTTGGATCGAGCAGGTTTGACAGAGTATCAAGGGAATTATCAGGACTATGTCTGTCTTAAGGCGGAACAGGACGAGCGCGATGCAGCTCTTCTCCACAAAAAAGAACAACTCTATAAGCAAGAATTGGCCTGGATGCGTAGACAACCGCAGGCGCGTGCGACCAAGCAACAGGCTCGTATCAATCGTTTCCATGACTTGAAGAAAGAAGTTTCAGGTGGCGTTGCTGAGACAGATTTGACCATGAACTTTGAAACCAGTCGGATTGGGAAAAAAGTCATCGAGTTTCAGGATGTTTCCTTTGCCTATGAAAACAAGCCTATTTTGCAAGATTTTAATCTCTTGGTGCAGGCCAAAGACCGTATTGGAATCGTTGGGGACAACGGTGTTGGAAAATCAACCCTGCTCAACCTGATTGCAGGCAGTCTTGAGCCGACAGCAGGAAAAGTTGTAATTGGGGAAACCGTTCGTATCGCCTATTTCTCTCAACAAATTGAGGGCTTGGATGAAAGCAAGCGAGTGATCAATTACCTGCAGGAAGTGGCAGAAGAGGTCAAGACCAGTGGTGGTTCTACGACTTCCATTGCTGAGTTGCTGGAGCAGTTCCTCTTCCCACGTTCAACGCATGGAACCTTGATTGAGAAATTGTCAGGTGGCGAGAAAAAGCGTCTTTATCTCCTCAAATTGCTCTTGGAAAAACCAAATGTTCTTCTCTTGGACGAACCGACAAATGACCTAGATATTGCGACCTTGACAGTTTTGGAGAATTTCTTGCAAGGCTTTGCTGGTCCAGTTTTGACTGTTAGTCACGACCGTTATTTCTTGGATAAGGTAGCGACTAAGATTCTCGCTTTTGAGGATGGCAAGATTCGTCCTTTCTTTGGTCATTACACCGACTATCTTGATGAAAAAGTCTTTGAAACAGAGATGGCCAATCAAGTGCAAAAAGCCGAAAAGGAAAAGGTGGTCAAGGTCCGAGAAGACAAGAAACGCATGACCTACCAAGAAAAGCAGGAGTGGGCAAGAATTGAAGGCGATATTGAAGCCTTGGAAAACCGTATCGCTGCTATTGAAGAGGAGATGCAGGCCAACGGCTCTGACTTTGGTAAGCTAGCTACTCTTCAAAAAGAGCTAGATGAGAAAAACGAATCACTCCTTGAAAAATACGAATGCTATGAGTATCTAAGTGAATTTGATAGCTAGAAGAATGGAAAAATCCCGTCTCATGGACAGGATTTCTCTATTCTTTTTTTGTTTCCTGGTGGAATATATTTTGCCAAGTTTCGTGGCGACGCCAGATACTGGTATGGATGATACCATCTAACTCATAGGAGATGAGTTTGGTCTTCTGACTGATAGAAGTAATTTGTATATCCTTGATAGCAGCATTCAACTCTTTTTCGGCTTTATAGGCCTCTTTATCCATCTGATTTCCGTCTTGGCGAATATAGACAAAATCGTCAGCCAAGAGTTCTTCCAGTTGATTTCCTTGGTCAATCAATTGCTCGCGCATGAGGAGTTTTTTATAGACATTGTCTAAAATTTCATCCTCAGGGATAGGTGCTGGCTCGATATGGACATCGGTATCAAAGACGCCAAAACGTTCTTCCAGCATAGACTCGACTTGATCCGCGATTTCATGACTCTCAAAAACAGACAAGTCAGGATTCATTTCTAGCGTAATATCAAGGTAAATGTTGCTACCGTAGGTGCGACCTCTTTGAGATTTAACCTTGCTAATTTTTGGAATTTCCATAATGGCTTTTTGATAGTCCTCAAGCAGACGGTCGTCAAAGCCATCTGAAAGACTAAAGGAAGACTCAATGAAGATATCATAGGCAGTCTTCAAGATAAAGAAAGTGATGATAATGGCAACTAGTTTATCCACAATGGGATAATTGAAACTGCTAGCTAGGATGGCAATAGTAGTACCAAGTGAGGTAACAGCGTCAGAAAGATTGTCCTTGGCGGCAGCCTTTAGTGCCTTGGAGTTGGATTTCTTACTGAGGCGAGTGTTGTAGAGATAAACCATAAACATAATCGCTGCAGAAATGATTCCTAGAGTTGCACCAAGAGGGTCAATGACCGTTTCTTCATGACTGAGAATTTTTTGAATGGTATCCTGAAGTACATCGAAACCGACATAAAACATGATGATGGAAGTGATTAAGCTTGCCAAATCCTCAATCTTCCAGTGGCCAAAACGGTGGTCACGGTCTGCAGGCTGGCGCGCCATCCGAATCCCTATCAAGAGGGCAACATTTCCAATGATGTCCGAGACGTTGTTAAAACCATCGGCCACCAAACTGGATGAATGAAGAAGATGACCAGTTGCCAATTTGGCCGTAGACAAGAGCAGATAGGTCGAAATACTGATAATGGCCCCACGTTCAGCTAACTTGAGATTTGAGATAGATTGCTTCATTCAACTTCCTTTCTAGTCACATAGCATTCTACCATTATACTGGTTTTTAAGGGAAAATTCAAATAGGACGGATAAACGTAAGAAAATACAAAACAGAAAATGCTTTTTAGGAAATATGATAGACTGATAAAGTGAAAAGTTGAGGTGAATAAAATTGAAAAAAATGAGTATTTTAGCGATGGGTATTTCTTTTGCTCTTTACTGTTTTTAGTCTGGTTCTCGATGGTAACAAATGTCAAACAAGGAATACCGTTTTCAGATGCTAGTATTTTTTTGAATATTTTTGGGTATGCAATGAATAGAGGAGAATTGATGTATGCAGACCTATTTGATCATAAGGGTCCAGTTGTTTTTTTACTGAACTACCTAGGGTATCTTATTGGTGGTGCGTTAGGAATTAAATTTTTATACCTATTTTGCACATTTCTATTCTTTATAGCTAGCTATAAGATTTCAAGGTTATTTACTGGGAATAAGCAAACAATTTTAACTTTAGCAATTATCTTTATAATTTATGAGTATTTTTTTGATGGTGGCTGGAGTTTAGAAGGTTTTTATTTTTACCTTTTTTTGGCTTATTCATTATACATTTTTTTAAAATTATTTATACAAAATGATTTCAGCAAAAATGACATCGTAGTATCAGGTGCATTTTTCGCTATTGTATTTTTTACGAAAGCAAATATGATAGGGATTTGGCTAGTATTTTGTATTTATGTATTAATTGATTTTTATACTAAAGAAAGCATATAGGGAATTGATTTCTTTGATAGGATTATTTTTCGTTGGAGTATTAATACCAACTATCCCTTTGTGCCTATATCTGTTCTCAAAGGGCATCTTTATTGAAATGGTATACCAGTCGATTGGAATTAATTTTATTTATACTACAGAGTCTAATAACGTTTCGATGTATGAGATTATCAGATGGTACATTTCTCAAACAAATCTCTTAAGTCTTAATTTATTGATGTTATTTTTCCTTGATATCACTGTGGAAGAAATTTGGAATAAAATCAATCTTCTATCATTTTTGTTTTTTTATTGTTTGTTTACTTCTGGCTCTTATCTCAAAAAGAAGCTATGGTCATTACATTTTTAGTAATGCTCCCGATTTTTGATTCCATATATTTCCTATTTATTTCATAGCATATCCAAGAAAAATGCCTTTTTCAAGTATTTTTTTGTCTTATTCTTAGGATTTATTATTGTATACCAGAATGATGTAAAATCCATCATGAAAAGTATGAATACAAGATATCTGAATAGATCTGAGAAACAGCAACGCGTTGCTAGCTATATAGAGAAAAATACGTCGATGGATGACCGAATTTATACACACCGTCAAAATGGAACAATTTATTTGTATAGTGAACGGCTAGCTAGTACAAAAATTTTTTTCTTCATCCCAGCTGTGACAGATGATCGAGTTATTATTGATGAGTTTAAAAAAATCTATACAAGAAAAATCCTCCTATCTATATTGTATTTGATACTGAATGGGATTATGGTAAGAGGACTGACTCTTTTATTAAGGATTATATTAAAGTAAATTATCACTTAGAAAAAAACAGATTGATACAGCTATGATTTATAGAAAAGGAGGAGAATAGCATGAGCAGGAAAAAAAGCCAATTTTTATATATCGTGATTCCATGTTATAACGAAGAGCAAGTCTTACCATATACTAATCCAATGTTTGTTGAAAAAATTGAACAATTAGTAAAGAAAGAAGAAATCCATCCTCTTAGTAAGATCATGTATGTAAATGATGGTAGTAAGGATCAGACTTGGGAACTGATAGAAAGTTATGCTAAAACCATTCCTTCTGTAGTTGGTGTGTCGCAAAGTCGTAATAGGGGGCATCAAAGTAGTGTCCTTGCAGGGATGTATGAAGCTATTCAGTTTGCTGATATAGTCATTACCATTGATGCTGATGGGCAAGATGATATCAATTGTATGGACAAAATGGTTGAAGAATATAAAAGTGGTTCTGAAATTGTTTACGGTGTCCGGGATAACCGTGATACGGACTCTGCTTTTAAACGAATTACAGCTGAAGGTTTTTATAAGGTACTACGCTTATTTGGAGCAGAAGTTGTTTTTAATCATGCCGACTATCGATTGGTATCAAAAAGATTTCTGCAGGAGTTAGAGAAGTTCCAAGAAGTTAATCTTTTTCTTCGTGGTTTAATGCCTTTAGTTGGTTTTAAATATTCTTATGTTTCATATAAACGTCATGAACGAATTGCTGGTGAGAGCCATTATCCACTGTCTAAAATGCTTGGTTTGGCTATGGATGGTATTACCAGTTTATCAATCAAACCGATTCGTTTGATTACAAGCCTTGGTGTTTTGACGTCACTTTTTAGTTTTTTATTGATTATTTGGGTTGTATGGAGTAAATTTGCTGGTACGGTTGTGGCTGGTTGGGCAAGCACCTATGCAATAGTCAGCTTACTTGGTGGAGTTCAATTGATTAGTTTGGGAGTAATTGGTGAGTATATTGGAAAGATTTATCTAGAAACAAAACGCCGTCCTAGATATATTATCAGTGAACGTACTTTTGATAAGGAGCTAAATTCCCAAACTAAGTTCCACTGCTAATCCAAGTGGAAGTTAGTCTGAGAAAAATTGTAAAAACCAGTGGAATTCCGTGTCAGGGTAAGTTCTACTGGTTTTACTCATGCTTGATTTGATAGCTTTTGTAGCCAAAATGAATCGAAAAAAAGAGCGCACAAAATCCCCTCATCTGAAAGCGTTTCAGATTAAGTTCCGCTATGGTGTAAGTTAGTGTGAGACGTTTGAATGGGGTTTTAAGTTAATTTTTAGAACTTATGTTGGAGTAATGTAGAAGACTGACAGACGTCTTCTGCAGGTATTTTAGAAATGCCAAGAAGCTTAGGAATCTCTTCTCCATAGGTAAAGGCAAAGAGTTCATAGGCTGATTTTCCATTCAAAGCAGCGCGTTTGACACTGTTGACATGCGAACAGACGAGATTAATATCCTCTTGAGTTAGATTATCAAAGGAAGTTCCCTTAGGTAGAATGTCGCGAATCAGCGTGTGATTTTTCTCAATTCTGCCTTTCTGGTCAGAGCGATTAGGGTCACAAAAGAATAGCTTACTCTCTCCTCGAACATCCATTTCGATGTCATCAACCCTGGCAAACTCTCCACCATTATCTGTCAGGATGACAGGAAAGAGTTGGAAGAAATCTTTGTCCGCTTGGTGAAGAGTGTTCTTGATATCATAGAGGTGTTTGGTAACCTCAAGGGCAGTTTTATTATCCAGAAGCCTAGCGAAGATAAAGTTACAGAAAGATAGATTGAAGGTGAGTAGGACTTTACCTCCCATCCTGCCCATAACCGTATCCATTTCCAGCCAAGAATTCAGTTGCTTAAGAGCCAAATAATTTAGGAAATCCTCATAGGAACGGCCTTTTTTAGCTTCTTTAGGGATGGAAGGTAGTTGACTTTTCCGTCTCTCTTGGAATTTAACGGCTCTGGCTAGATCAATAGGAGCGATAGATAGGTATCCTTTTCGGATATGTCGATAGACGGTTGAGGAGCTGACATCAAGGTTATGAGTTTTGAGGATATGATAGATGTGCTGTCCCTTTTTAACCCCATCAGAAATGACTTTATCTATGTCCCAGAAAGTCTGAGAATTAAGAGGAGTTCCTTCACGAGCTTCGACAAGAGTTTGTTCGTACTGCTTTTGAGCTTGTTTAGCTAGATAGAAGATTTTCTGATAGCCACAGTTTTGTCTTCTTTTAGGGCATCCATTACAGACAAAGGGGGCTTTATCGAGTAGAGGGCAGGGAAGGTTGTTAGAGCTAGAGTCTCTAACTTGTCTGTTTCGCTTGACTTCTTTAGAAACAGCGGTCGGGTCTTTTAGAATAAGTTGCCCGATAGCTTTGAAGGTTTCACCGCGCTCTAAGCCTAATTGGATATCATTACGGTCTGAAAGGGTAAGGTGTTTATATTTTGTCATAGTGAATCTCATTTCTAACTCAAACGTCTCATACTTAATTCCACCATAAAAATCCGTTTTAGACTAATTTACACTTCGGTTGGGCAAGTGGAAGTTACTTTGAGAAGTTACCCTTTTGATAAGGATAGAATTTTATAGAATCTTTACTCTTTAAAAACTTTTCAAAATTTGGTATAATAGAACTACTCAAGGGAGTAGCTGGCAGAAACCTGTGATAGTGTCGTCATTCCGAATTTTTGTACTGAAAAAGTATGTTTTCCGGCACTATCTTAAACAGCGAGACTTGTTATGATTAACAGGTCTCTTTTTTTGTTTGTCGTGAAAAAGATACGATGGGGAAAAAGAGAGTCTGTTTTGCACACAATGTCAAGGAGGAGACACATGTCAAAAGAACAAAAAAACGCCAAGCGTTTTACACTCAGAGTCCTGAAGAGGTCTTGAAGGCTGTGGATGCGACCGAGCAAGGTTTGTCATCAAGTGAGGCGGAAAAACGCCTTGCCGAATTTGGCCACAATGAACTCGAAGAAGGCGAGAAACGATCAATCCTGGTCAAATTCATCGAGCAATTTAAGGATTTGATGATTATCATCCTAGTTGCGGCAGCTATCTTGTCAGTCGTGACTTCTGGTGGGGAAGATATCGCAGATGCCATTATCATCCTAGCCGTGGTTATCATCAATGCTGCCTTTGGTGTTTACCAAGAAGGAAAAGCTGAAGAAGCTATCGAAGCCCTCAGATCTATGTCTAGTCCAGCTGCCCGCGTTCTTCGTGATGGGCACATGGCTGAGATTGACTCTAAAGAATTGGTACCTGGAGATATCGTCGCTCTCGAAGCAGGTGATGTAGTACCAGCAGACCTACGTTTACTAGAAGCCAACTCTCTTAAAATCGAAGAAGCAGCTCTTACAGGTGAGTCTGTGCCAGTCGAAAAAGACTTGACAGTTGAACTTGCTGCAGATGCTGGTATTGGGGACCGTGTCAACATGGCCTTCCAAAACTCAAATGTGACTTATGGTCGTGGTCTTGGTGTTGTTGTAAATACAGGTATGTACACGGAAGTTGGTCATATTGCTGGCATGCTTCAAGATGCGGATGAGACGGATACACCACTCAAACAAAACCTGAACAACCTTTCTAAGGTCTTGACCTATGCTATCTTGGTCATTGCCCTTGTTACTTTTGTAGTTGGTGTTTTCATTCAAGGCAAAAATCCACTCGGTGAGTTGATGACTTCTGTTGCGCTTGCCGTTGCAGCTATCCCAGAGGGACTTCCTGCTATCGTAACCATCGTTCTTGCTCTTGGTACTCAAGTTTTGGCTAAACGAAACTCTATCGTTCGTAAGTTGCCAGCTGTGGAAACACTTGGTTCAACAGAAATTATCGCTTCTGATAAGACTGGTACTCTTACTATGAACAAGATGACAGTTGAAAAAGTCTTCTACGATGCGGTCCTACATGACTCGGCTGATGACATTGAACTAGGTCTTGAAATGCCTCTTCTACGTTCAGTAGTCTTGGCTAACGATACTAAGATTGATGTCGAAGGCAATCTAATTGGTGACCCAACCGAAACAGCCTTCATCCAGTATGCCTTGGACAAGGGCTATGATGTTAAAGGATTTTTAGACAAATATCCTCGTGTAGCTGAATTGCCATTTGACTCTGACCGTAAGCTCATGTCAACAGTTCACCACTTGCAGATGGACGCTTCCTCGTAGCCGTTAAAGGTGCGCCAGACCAACTCTTGAAACGTTGTGTTCTTCGTGATAAGGCTGGGGATATTGCTCCGATTGATGAGAAGGTTACAAACCTCATTCATACAAACAACTCTGAAATGGCCCACCAAGCTTTGCGTGTCCTTGCAGGTGCTTATAAGATTATTGATAGTATTCCAGAAAACCTCACTTCTGAAGAGCTTGAAAATGATTTAATCTTCACTGGTTTGATTGGGATGATTGACCCTGAACGTCCTGAAGCTGCTGAGGCTGTTCGAGTGGCTAAAGAAGCTGGAATCCGTCCAATTATGATTACAGGTGACCATCAAGACACTGCAGAAGCTATTGCCAAACGTTTGGGAATCATTGATGCAAACGATACAGAAGGTCACGTTTTAACTGGTGCTGAACTCAATGAACTGTCAGATGAAGAATTTGAAAAAGTCGTTGGTCAATACTCTGTTTATGCCCGTGTGTCTCCAGAACATAAGGTTCGTATTGTCAAGGCTTGGCAAAAACAAGGTAAGGTCGTTGCCATGACAGGTGACGGTGTCAATGATGCGCCAGCTCTGAAAACAGCCGATATCGGTATCGGTATGGGAATCACTGGTACAGAGGTTTCTAAGGGTGCATCTGACATGATTCTTGCAGATGATAACTTTGCGACTATCATTGTTGCAGTTGAAGAAGGACGTAAGGTCTTCTCAAACATTCAAAGACCATTCAATACCTGCTTTCTGCCAATACTGCTGAAGTATTAACCATCTTCCTATCAACCCTCTTTGGTTGGGATGTCTTACAGCCAGTTCATCTTTTGTGGATCAACTTGGTAACCGATACTTTCCCAGCTATCGCTCTAGGTGTTGAGCCTGCTGAGCCTGGTGTTATGACCCATAAGCCACGTGGACGTAAGGCAAGCTTCTTCTCAGGTGGTGTTTTCAGCTCCATCATTTATCAAGGTGTACTCCAAGCAGCCCTTGTTATGAGTGTTTATGGCCTTGCTCTTGCTTACCCAGTTCATGTGGGTGACAATCATGCCATTCATGCAGATGCCCTTACTATGGCTTTTGCAACCCTTGGTTGATTCAGCTTTTCCATGCCTACAATGTCAAGTCTGTTTACCAGTCTATCTTGACAGTTGGTCCATTCAAGTCTAAGACCTTCAACTGGTCTATCTTGGTATCCTTCATCCTTCTTATGGCAACAATCATCGTAGAACCGCTTGAAGGAATCTTCCATGTAACCAAACTAGACTTGTCACAATGGGGAATCGTTATGGCTGGAAGCTTCTCAATGATTATTATCGTCGAAATTGTTAAGTTTGTTCAACGTAAACTCGGTTTTGACAAGAATGCGATTTAAAAAAAGTCATCTTCGGATGGCTTTTTGCTACAGTTGAGGGAAAGGGCTTGCAGTTATCGGCTTTTGTGCTATAATTGCTATAATATAGTAAACATTAAGAGGAGTGTGAGGAAGTGGAAAAGAAAATTGTGAAGGATATTTTGTTTTTATCTCAGGTATCTCAGCCGGCAAGTCAGGAAGACCTGTATCTTGCCAGAGATTTGCAGGATACACTCTTAACAAATCGTGAGACCTGTGTTGGTCTGGCTGCCAATATGATTGGGGTGCAGAAGCGCGTGATTATCTTTAATCTTGGCTTGGTTCCCGTGGTCATGTTCAACCCAGTGCTCCTGTCTTTTGAAGGCCTTTATGAGACAGAAGAAGGCTGTTTGTCCTTGACAGGTGTGAGACCTACTAGGCGTTATGAAACTATAAGGGTTGCCTATCGTGACAGCAAGTGGCAGGAACAGACTATTACTTTAACAGGTTTCCCAGCGCAGGTCTGCCAGCATGAACTGGATCACTTGGAAGGACAAATCATTTAGGAGGAAAACAAATGAAACGGATAATCTTTGAACTTATTTTTATTGCAACGACTTGGTATATCTTTTTACCGCCTCTTAACCTGACCAGCTGGGAATTTCTCTTCTTCCTCTGTGGGCATTTGCTGCTTGTGGCAATCTTATTTGGCTTTGGCAAGGGGATAAACCTTGTCAAAACGGTTCATGTGCGCCACGGCAAGGCGGAAGCTGCTTTAAATTTTGAGGGTTTCAAAATTAATCGGTTAGGGAAAATTCTTTTTGCTTCTATTGGGGGAATTCTTCTCTTGGCTGGTTTAGTTTCCTTGGTGACTTCCAGCATTTTTCAGGCTAAAAATTATGCCAATGTAGTCACGGTGACGGAAAAAGACTTTACTGAATTTCCTAAGACTGATACCAGTAGGGTTCCTATTCTAGACAGAAGTACTGCTGAAAAAATTGGTGACCGCTACTTGGGTTCCCTAACAGATAAGGTGTCGCAGTACGTAGCGGCAGACACCTATACCCAACTAACGATTGATGGGAAGCCTTATCGAGTTACGCCACTAGAATACGCAGACCCTATCAAGTGGTTTAATAATCAGGCCAAGGGAATTGGCGAGTATATCAAGGTGGACATGGTAACTGGAAATGCCAACTTGGTGGACTTGAAGACACCAATCAAGTATTCTGACTCGGAGTATTTTAACCGTGATGTCAAACGCCACCTGCGCTTGAAGTACCCAACTAAGATCTTCAAGACTCCATCTTTTGAGGTGGACGATGAGGGTAATCCTTTCTATGTAGCAACGGTTTACCAAAAGCAATTTGGGCTTGCGGTTCCTCGTCCAGTTTCAGTTATTATCTTGGACGCCACAAATGGAGAGACCAAGGAATACAGCTTATCAGATGTTCCAGAATGGGTGGACAGGGTTTATCCAGCTGAGGAAACCATCGAGCAAATCAACTACAATGGCAAGTACAAAGACGGTTTCTGGAATGCTATGATTTCCAAGAAAAACGTGACCCAGACTACCAAGGGCTATAATTACTTGTCTATCGGCAATGACATTTATCTCTACACAGGTGTGACGTCAGCCAATGCGGATGAGAGTAATCTTGGTTTCATCCTTGAAAATATGCGAACAGGAGAAATCACCAAGTACAGCTTGGCTTCCGCGACAGAAGAATCAGCCCGTGAATCAGCCGAAGGTGCTGTTCAGGAGAAATCCTACAAGGCCACCTTCCCAATTCTAATCAACCTCAATGACAAACCTCTCTACATCATGGGCTTGAAGGACAATGCTGGCTTGGTCAAAGAGTACGCCCTGGTAGACGCAGTCGAGTACCAAAATGTTATCGTAGCAACGACAGTGGAAGAACTGCTCAGCAAGTACGCCAACAAAAACGATCTTGAAATTGATAATGAAACCACAGAAAGTATCAAGGGTGTGGTAGCAGACCTCAAATCAGCTGTTATCAAGGGAGATACCGTCTACTTCTTTAAAGTTGATGGCAAGATTTACAAGGTCAAGGCCTCAGTATCAGATGACCTTCCTTACCTTGAAAATGGTAAAAACTTTCGAAGGTCAAGTAGGAAAAGACAACTATCTCAGGACCTTTAAAGTCCAGTAAGGGAAGAGGCTGGGCAAAAACTCAATTTCAGGAAAAAATGAAGTAAATCTTTCCATAATAAACGTATAGTATCAAGGTTTTGCAACACCTGATATTATGCGTTTTTCTGATTTCTAAGACTTTTCTCAGTTTATTTTCAGATGAATTTCTTGGTAGTGGCTAAAAAATATGCTACACTATCAATATGAAAATTTTAATCCCAACAGCAAAAGAAATGAACACAGACTTGCCGAGTATCGCAGCAACTCCTTTAAAACCAGAAAGTCAGGCCGTGCTGGATGCCTTGGCCCTCTATTCTGCTAGTCAATTGGAGAGTTTTTATAAGGTATCAGCCGATAAGGCGGCGGAAGAATTTCAACATATCCAAGCTTTGAAAAGGCAAACTGCTCAACACTATCCAGCCTTGAAACTTTTTGATGGGCTGATGTATCGCCATATCAAGAGAGACAAATTGACCGAGGCAGAACAAGCCTATCTTGAAAATCATGTCTTTATTACTTCGGCTTTGTACGGTGTCATTCCAGCCTTGTCACCCATAGCCCCTCACCGTTTGGATTTTTTGATGAAATTAAAAGTCGCTGGTAAGACTTTGAAGAGCCATTGGAAGGCAGCCTATGATGAAGCTGTGACGCAGGAAGAAGTGATTTTTTCCCTCTTGTCGTCCGAGTTTGAGACTGTATTTTCTAAGGAAATTAGAGAAAAAATGGTGACCTTCAAATTTATGGAGGATAAGGGCGGTCAGTTGAAAATTCACTCAACTATTTCTAAGAAAGCGCGTGGTGCCTTCCTGACAGCCCTGATAGAAAATCAAGTACAAACAGTGGAGGAAGCTCGTCGTTTAAGCTTTGCAGGATTTAGCTACCGAGAAGACCTGTCCCAGCCACAGGAATTGGTTTTTTTGTTAAAGAAAGTATAGAAATCAGATAAGAGAAAAAGTCAGCAAAATCATGCTGACTTTTTTGATAGCTTATAAAGTATTGGATAAATGAATCTCATTTGATAAGGTATTAAGATGATTAACCAAATCCATGATTGACAGATGGTTTCGGCAAATAAACTTTTTAGTGATGCCTGGAATATAGAAATTAGACACGATGATGTCATAATCTGTCTGATTTAAAATTTCAGGACTTGTTTCCAATTGATCCCAAATATCGAAGGTAAAGCGATTATTACAGTAATAGGAAAGCATGTCCATTAAGGTGAGGGATAGGGCATGGTCAAAGTTACTGATAATCAAAACCTTGATAGGTGGTCGATTGGCTAATAATTGAGTAGTGATATTTTCTGCATGGGTGAAGATGGTGTAAATCAAGTGCTCTAATTGTTCAGGATAATCATGTTGCCCGATTGCTTGCCGATATTGAGCCAGTTCTTGACGAGCACTTTCCATAAAGTCTGGGAAATAGACCTTGAACTTTTCTAGTGTAATTCCCTTTTGCTCAAATAAGAGTGGTGTTGAAAAGGTTTCCTGTCTTTCAAAATAAGCTGTATTGTGCAGGTGCCAAATGAGTTCATCATGATTAGCAAATTTAATATTAAATGCTTTAGATAATCGTTCCAAAATTTGGCTTAATAACTGATAAGAATAGCGAGATTCATCATTTTTATTTAGAGAATCAAAGAATTGCTGTGGATCTAGAAAAATATCATTTTGAAGAAAGGAAATGAAAATTTGGGCCACAATATCTGGAGTCATTTCCAGTCCAAATTGTTGAGAGAAGTATGCAAGCTTGTCCTCAAAATCTGGTAAATTCATTAAAACAGGATAGTAGTCTTGGTAAAAATGATTCGGTAAATCAATGAAATGTCCATTTTTTACTCGATGAATACTAATTGCGAGCATCAGCTTATACATTCTATAGATTGCAAATCGCATTGGGTAATTTGTGGATTTATAGAAGTAGTCAGCTAACTCTGTTATGACTTTTTCAGAAATATCTGGGAAAGGCCAGTCTAGAAAATAATACCGTTCTGAAAAGTATTGGGCATAAAAATAGCGAATATCGATTTCATTTCCATTCAGGGATGTTGGAGTAAAAGACAGTTCAATTTGGAATTGTTTCGAGAGAATGGTGGTGATTCGATTTCCTAAACGATAAAGATTGGCATTACTAGAATGCAGTTTTTCTACAGTTCGGTAAATAGGCAATCCTTCGTTAAAAAACATATATTCTAATAACTGAAAAGATTGGGAATGACTGAGGAAATAAATATAAATATCTTCTATACTTGCCGCTGTATCTAGATTTAGCATAATGCCATTGATAGAAGATTGAATTTTGAAGGTTGGGAATGCTGTTCGTAGTTCGTTTAAGTCATTTTTCAGGATACGCTCGGTGCATTCTAAAGTTTGTGCTAATTCGTTTAGACGTATCCAATCTCGTTTTTGAATGAGTATTTCAAGTAGTCGTAATTGTCGTTGTTCTTTTGTAGATAATAGAGATCTCATAGGGTTCTATCCTCCTAAGCTCATTATATCATAGTCTATAATAAAAATGCTAATATTGATATTGTTAAAATGTAGAATAATTCAATTTGTTCTTAAAACAATATTTATGAATCGAATATAGGAAGGCAATTAAATGTTAATGGAATATTTGTATTGATTTTTGACGATTACATTTTTACCTCTATATTATTTTTTTCTGTACCATTTGTACCAAAAATATGAGAATCATTTTTTTGTCAGTAAATTCACTTTGATTAGAACAATTTAAATGAATCTTGAGGGAAAAAAATACTATATATTAATTTGATGAAATCTATATTGAATTATATAAAAAATAGATGTAAATTGTATAGTATAAAATTATATTGAGGTAAAGAATATGAAACAGGCACAGAGAAAATCATTTGATTGGTATAAAATGCAACAACGTTTCTCTATTCGCAAGTATCACTTTGGGGCAGCTAGTGTACTGCTCGGGACAGCCTTAGTCTTGGGAACTGCTGTCAATACGCAAGCAGTACAAGCAGAGGAACACAATCCTGAGGCAACTAACAGTGTTTCTGTTGATAAGATAGCAGAAACTACTAAACCAGCAGAAGTTTCTACAGCTAAGAAAGAAACTACCTACGCAGCTCCAACTGTTGTTAATCCAGTAGAGGTGACTCCAGCTTAAATCTGAAGCTGTTAAGGCAACTGTAGAAAAGGTTGAAGAGCCTAAAGTGGAAAAAGAAGAAGTTTCTCATCAAAGTGCAGTTGATAAATCAAAATTATTAACGGCTCTTTCGCGTGCAAAAAAATTAGAAGCAAAATTATATACAGAAGCTAGTGCTGCAAACTTGAAAGCAAGTATCCAAGCTGGTCAAAGTTTGCTTGGGAAAGCAGATGCAACTGAAGCTGAATTATCAGCAGCGGAGTCATCTATTCAATCAGCTGTCATTGGACTGGAACTCCGCTCTAACTCTGATAAAGGAACTGTATCAGAAACGCCTGTAGCCAAGAAAGCTGATACAGTTGAAGCGAAAGAAGAAACTAAACCAGCTGCAACAACGACTGATCGTTCAGCTCTTGATAGCGCTGTTTTGCCAGCTAGCAGAGCTGCTAAAGTAGAAAGCAACTTCAGCTCCAGCTAACAACTAATGAAATCTTAAAACCAGGTTTGAGCCTTTCTGATGCTCGCCAAAATCCAGCTATCCGTAAGGAAGACTTGGATAAAGGGCATAGTGGCTTTAGAGCTTCTAGCAATCCAGCCAACCCAATTGTTTCAGGTTCTGGAAATACAGTTGCATTTACAGATATCAGTCAAGCTGGTCGTAGTTACAGTTTTCGTGGCTACGGGAACGCACGTGGTGGTCATTCAATTCATTACGATGTGACAACAGTACGTCAAGGTAATAGATTGAATTTCACAATTCAATATTCTGGTCCAGGTGAATTTGTTAATAATAACTTTATCTTGGATAAAGGGGATGGATTTGGAAATCCTTCAAATGCAACTATCACAACTCCAAGATTAAGAGAGCAATCAAAAACCTATTAGCCAGGGTGCCAACTTTGTATCTCACTCAGGATATACTATGACCTCTGCTACTGAAACAAGTCTGCAACAGACAATCAGATTCAGTTTGCCAATCAACAATCCAAATGGTGATTTGTCTGTTCGTTTGAAACCTGTTACTTTTAACGTGGACCAAGGTGGTGGCGGTGCTGCTACTAGCAATGACCCATACAGTAACTCTAACTATTATTATAGAGCAAACCCACTATACTTGGATGCCAATCCTTATGGCGGATCTAATAACAAAGTTGTTTCAGAAGACATTGACTTCCAAACTGTCTATCTTCCAACTAGTAAGTTACCAGAAGGTCAGACTAGATTAGTTCGAGAAGGTGAAAAAGGGCAACGTCAAATTACCTATAAAGTACATCGATTTGGTAACGAAACACTTTTAGGATTGCCAATTAGTAATTCTGTTACTAAAGAAGCTAAGCCACGTATTCTGCAAATTGGTGTGGCTAAAGAGCTAATCGATACAGTAAAACCACGTGTTGATCAAAATAAAGTTGGTGATACAAATAATCTTACTTTCTATCTTGATAACGATGGAAATGGTGTTTATACTGAGGGCGTAGACGAACTTGTTCAAAAAATTGCTATTAAAGATGGAGCCAAAGGTGAAAAAGGGAACCAAGGTGAACGTGGTTTAACAGGAGCCCAAGGTGCTAAAGGTGAAAAGGGAGACCGAGGCGAACGTGGTTTAACAGGAGCCCAAGGTGCTAAAGGTGAAAAAGGGGACCGAGGTGAACGTGGTTTAACAGGAGCCCAAGGTGCTAAAGGTGAAAAAGGGGACCGAGGTGAACGTGGTTTAACAGGAGCCCAAGGAGCCAAAGGTGAAAAAGGGGACCGAGGTGAACGCGGTTTAACAGGAGCCCAAGGTACTAAAGGTGAAACAGGAGCCCAAGGTCAGGCAGGTCGTGACGGTGTAACTCCAACTGTAACCGTTAAAGATAATAAAGATGACGGCACTCATACTATCACGATTAACGACGGTAGAGGTAATGTTACAAGTACTGTTGTAAGAGATGGTTTCGATGGCGCAAGTCCATTAGTTGCGACTCAACGAAATGAAGCAGATAAAACAACAACCGTTATCTTCTATTATGACCAAAATGATAACAACGAATTTGATGCAGGCGATACAAAACTAAAAGAAGTTGTCATTGCAGATGGTGCCAAAGGTGAACGTGGGACATGGTGAAACAGGAGCGAGGTCAGGCAGGTCGTGACGGAAAAACTCCAAAAATCACAACTGCTCGTGGAGCAGACGGCCGTAGTACTGATATTACATTTACTATTCCTGGTGAAGAACCTGTAACTGTTAATGTAAAAGACGGAAAAGATGGACGTACACCAACTATTGACTTAAATGCCTTAGCAGAAGCAGCAGTAAGACTGAATAATCAAAGAAGCGGAAGAGTAAGAAGAGCATTAGCAGACGCCCCATCTACAGCACCAGCACCACAACCAGTAGAGGGTACTCGTATTACAGCATACTATGATAACAATGGTAACGGTAAATACGATCCAGGTGTGGATGAATTAATTGGTACAAGTGATATCTTGAATGGTACAAATGGACGTAATGGTGCAGATGGAGCTTCTGGTACAGATGGTCGTAATGGTGCTGAATTATTAAGTGGACCTAAAGCACCAACAGCAAATGATGGTAAAGATGGTGATACTTATATCGATGCTACTACAGGAGATGTTTACAAAAAAGAAGGCAGAAACTGGAACCAAATTGGCAACATCAGAGGACCTCAAGGATTACCAGGTCCAAAAGGTGACAAGGGAGAAAATGGTCGTGATGGCTTCACACCAGAAGTAACAGTGACAGACAACCATGATGGCACACACACCATTACTATCACTCAACCAGAAGATCGCCCAGCTCTTACAACAATCGTTAAAAATGGAGAAAATGGCCAAACACCAAAAGTCAAAGCTGTTCGTGATGAAGCTAAAAAACAAACTACTCTAACCTTCTACATTGACAAAGATGGCGATGGTAACTATACAGAAGGCACAGATACGCTCGTTCAGACATCAATTGTCAAAGACGGTCAAGATGGAGCAGCTGGACAAGCAGGACGTGATGGTAAAGAAGTATTAAACGGAAAAGTAGATCCAACACCAAGAGACGGAAAAGATGGAGACAGCTTCGTTAATACTGCCACAGGAGATGTCTTCGTTAAGAAGAACAATGCATGGGAACAAGCAGGTAACATCAAAGGTCCTAAAGGTGACAAGGGAGAAAATGGTCGTGATGGCTTCACACCAGAAGTAACAGTGACAGACAACCATGATGGCACACACACCATTACTATCACCCAACCAGAAGGACGTCCAGCTCTTACAACAATCGTTAAAAATGGAGAAAATGGCCAAACACCAAAAGTCAAAGCAGAACGTGATGAAGCCAAGAAACAAACTACTCTAACCTTCTACATTGACAAAGATGGCGATGGTAAACTATACAGAAGGAACAGATACTCTCGTTCAAACATCCATTGTCAAAAGACGGACAAGACGGAGCAGCTGGACAAGCAGGACGTGATGGTAAAGAAGTATTAAACGGAAAAGTAGATCCAACACTAAGAGACGGAAAAGATGGAGACAGCTTCGTTAATACTGTAACAGGAGATGTCTTCGTTAAGAAGAACAATGCATGGGAACAAGCAGGTAACATCAAAGGTCCTAAAGGTGACAAGGGAGAAATGGTCAAAGATGGCTTCACACCAGAAGTAACAGTGACAGACAACCATGATGGCACACACACCATTACTATCACCCAACCAGAAGGACGTCCAGCTCTTACAACAATCGTTAAAAATGGAGAAAATGGCCAAACACCAAAAGTTAAAGCAGAACGTGATGAAGCCAAGAAACAAACTACTCTAACCTTCTACATTGACAAAGATGGCGATGGTAACTATACAGAAGGAACAGACACTCTCGTTCAAACATCAATTGTCAAAGACGGACAAGACGGAGCAGCTGGACAAGCAGGACGTGATGGTAAAGAAGTATTAAACGGAACAGTAGATCCAACACCAAGAGACGGAAAAGATGGAGACAGCTTCGTTAATACTGCCACAGGAGATGTCTTCGTTAAGAAGAACAATACTTGGGAACAAGCAGGCAACATCAAAGGTCCTAAAGGTGACAAGGGTGATAACGGAAAAGACGGCTTCACACCAGAGGTAAGTGTTACAGACAATCATGATGGTAGTCACACCATCACTATCACTCAACCAGAAGGTCGCCCAGCCCTTACAACAACCGTTAAAAATGGAGAAAATGGCCAAACACCAAAAGTTAAAGCAGAACGTGATGAAGCCAAGAAACAAACTACTCTAACCTTCTACATTGACAAAGATGGCGATGGTAACTATACAGAAGGAACAGACACTCTCGTTCAAACATCAATTGTCAAAGACGGACAAGACGGAGCAGCTGGACAAGCAGGACGTGATGGTAAAGAAGTATTAAACGGAAAAGTAGATCCAACACCAAGAGACGGAAAAGATGGAGACAGCTTCGTTAATACTGCCACAGGAGATGTCTTCGTTAAGAAGAACAATACTTGGGAACAAGCAGGCAACATCAAAGGTCCTAAAGGTGACAAGGGTGAGAATGGAAAAGACGGCTTCACACCAGAAGTAACAGTGACAGACAACCATGATGGCACACACACCATCACTATCACCCAACCAGAAGGACGTCCAGCTCTTACAACAATCGTTAAAAATGGAGAAAATGGCCAAACACCAAAAGTTAAAGCAGAACGTGATGAAGCCAAGAAACAAACTACTCTAACCTTCTACATTGACAAAGATGGCGATGGTAACTATACAGAAGGAACAGACACTCTCGTTCAAACATCAATTGTCAAAGACGGACAAGACGGAGCAGCTGGACAAGCAGGACGTGATGGTAAAGAAGTATTAAACGGAAAAGTAGATCCAACACTAAGAGACGGAAAAGATGGAGACAGCTTCGTTAATACTGTAACAGGAGATGTCTTCGTTAAGAAGAACAATGCATGGGAACCAGCAGGCAACATCAAGGGTCCTAAAGGTGACAAGGGAGAAAATGGTCGTGATGGCTTCACACCAGAAGTAACAGTGACAGATAATCATGATGGCACACACACCATCACTATCACTCAACCAGAAGGACGTCCAGCTCTTACAACAATCGTTAAAAATGGAGAAAATGGCCAAACACCAAAAGTCAAAGCTGTTCGTGATGAAGCTAAAAAACAAACTACTCTAACCTTCTACATTGACAAAGATGGCAATGGAAACTATACAGAAGGCACAGATACGCTCATTCAAATAGCCATCGTTAAAGACGGTCAAGATGGAGCAGCAGGTCAAGCAGGACGTGATGGTAAAGAAGTATTAAACGGAAAAGTAGATCCAACACCAAGAGACGGAAAAGATGGAGACAGCTTCGTTAATACTGCCACAGGAGATGTCTTCGTTAAGAAGAACAATGCATGGGAACAAGCAGGCAACATCAAAGGTCCAAAAGGTGACAAGGGAGAAAATGGTCGTGATGGCTTCACACCAGAAGTAACAGTGACAGACAACCATGATGGAACACACACCATCACTATCACTCAACCAGAAGGTCGCCCAGCTGTCACAACAACAATTAAAAATGGAGTAGACGGCCAAACACCAAAAGTCAAAGCAGAACGTGATGAAGCTAAAAAACAAACAACATTAACATTCTACGTTGACAAAGATGGCGATGGAAACTACACAGAAGGAACAGATACACTCGTTCAAACATCAATTGTCAAAGACGGAGAGAAAGGTGAAGATGGGAAAACTCCTGAAGTAACTGTAACATCAGGAAAAGATGGACATAGTTCTGACATTACATTTACAGTTCCAGGAAAAACTCCGGTAACAGTAAATGTTAAAAATGGCGAAAATGGTCTAAATGGGAAAACTCCAAAAGTTGATCTACTACGTGTTGAGGGACAAAATGGTAACCCATCTCATACAATCGTTACATTCTACACTGATGAGAATGGCGATGGAAAATATACTGTGGGAACTGATGAACTTCTAGGTTCTGAAATGATTAAAGATGGAGCTAAAGGTGCTGATGGACGTGATGGTAAGTCATTGCTCACTGTTAAAGAAGGTAAAGAAACAAAAGTTTATCAAGAAGATCCAGCAAATCAAGGTCAACCATTAACTCCTGACAGACCTCTTGCAGTAATTAGAGATGGGGTAGACGGAAAATCACCAACTGTAACTGCTGCTCGTAAGGAAGAAGTTGATCATAAGGGAGTAGAGATTACTGTCGATAATCACGATGGTTCACAACCGACTACAGTATTTGTTCATGATGGAGCTAAAGGCGAAACTGGAGCGAATGGTCAAAATGGACAAACACCTACAGTTACAACTCAACGTGGAGCAGATGGACATAGTACAGTTGTAACCATTACAACACCAGGAAAAGAACCAGTAACATTTACAGTTAGAGATGGTCTAGATGGACATAATGGTAACAATGGACGAACTCCTAAAATTGATTTACAACCATATGTTAATGGAGAAGATTCCTTTAGAAGAGCTAGAAGAAGTGTAGGAAATAACCCGGATGAAGTATCAGGACATCCTAATTCTAGAGCAACATCTTCTGATAACGCAGATGGTACTCATGTTACAGTTTATTTTGATAATAATGGAAATAATCATTACGATCCGGGAGTAGATGAGTTAATCAGTGAACGTGATGTATTGAACGGAGTTAATGGAGAAAATGGTGCTAGTGGTAGAGACGGACGTAATGGATCTGAACTTTTAAGTGGAAATATTGCACCAACTCCAAAAGATGGAAAAAATGGAGATACTTATATTGATAGTTCAACAGGAAATGTCTATAAAAAACAAAACGGAGCATGGAATAAGACTGGCAATATAAGAGGACCACAAGGAGCAAAAGGAGACACACCAGAAGTTACAGCTAAACCAGGAACAGATGGACATAGTACAGATATTACAATTACAACACCAGGAAAAGATCCTGTTACCGTAAATGTAAAAAATGGTAAAGATGGAAAATCTCTAATTGCTAAAAAAGAAGGTAATGAAACTAAAATTTTTGTAGAAGATCCAGCAAATCCAGGTCAACCATTAGATGCTACAAAACCACTTGCAACAGTTCTTGATGGACTAAAAGGTGAAAAAGGTGATAATGGGGCAGATGGTAAATCACCAGTTGTCACAATGACAGATAATGGAGATGGAACACACTCTATTACAGTACGAAATGGAGATGGCTCTGAATCAACTACTAAAGTTAAAGATGGTAAAGACGGTAAAACAGCTACTATCACCACAACAGAAAATCCAGATGGAAGTCACACAATTACGGTAACAAATCCAGATGGAACAACTAAAGAAACTGTTGTTAAGAATGGTAAAGACGGTAAGACTCCAAAAGTTGAAGTAACTGATAACAACGATGGAACTCACACTGTTAAAGTTACGGATGGAGACGGTAATGTAACGAACGCTATCATCAAAGATGGTAAAGATGGTAAAGCTGCAACAGCAACTACTAATGAAAACCCAGATGGAAGCCACACAGTAACAATCACTAACCCAGATGGAACTAAGAATGAGTTTGTTGTGAAAAATGGTCGTGATGGAGTAGACGGACGTACTCCAACAGCCTCTGTTCGTGATAATGGAGACGGAAGTCATACAATCGTTATTACAAATCCAGAAGGTGTGACAACTGAAACAACAGTTCGTGATGGTAAATCACCAAAAGTTACCATTACTGATGAACAAAATGGAACTCACAAGATTTCAGTTTTAAATGGAGATGGAACAACTACTGAAACAATCATTAAAGATGGTAAATCACCAGTAGCAACAGTTAGAGATAACCAAGACGGCACTTATACTATCCGTGTAGAAAACGTTAATGGTACTGTTTCTGAAACCACAGTTCGTGACGGTAAATCACCAACTGCTAAGGTTGTGGCTAACGGAGATGGCACTCACACGATTACAGTTGTGAACTCAGACGGTACAACTACAACAACTACAGTTCGTGATGGTAAAGAACCAAAACTTGAAGTGATTGATAACAACAACGGTTCACACACTATTAAAGGTGACAGGTGCTGATGGTAAAGAAACTACAACTACAATCTTTGATGGTAAATCACCAAAAGCGAACATCGTTGATAACGGAGACGGAACTCACACATTGACAATCGTTGATTCTGATGGACGTGAATACAAATCTATTATCAAAGATGGTAAAGACGGTAAAGATGGAGTTTCACCAACTGTAACTGTTAAAAAAATAATAACGATGGAACTCACGTTGTTACAATCATTAATCCTGATGGAAGTAAGACAGAAATGGTGATTAAAGACGGTAAAGATGGTAAATCACCAAAAGTTTCTGTTGAAGATAATGGAGATGGTAGTCATACAATCACAATTATCAATTCTGACGGAACTGTGACAAAAACAGTTGTTAAAGACGGTAAAGATGGCCTCGATGGACGTGATGGCCGTGATGGCAACGACGGTAAAGACGGCAAAGATGGTAAATGTGGATGCCAAGACAAACCAGTAACACCATCAAATGACAAACCAGTTCCTCCAACATCTAATGTGCCAGAAGGACCAATGTTTGCAATGCCAGAGCCACCAGTTTACGAATTGCCAGAATATACTGGAGCTGTACCAGCAGAACCTGAAGTTCGTGACTTACCAAAATTAGACCTTCCAACAGTACCAGTCCAACCAACACCAACTGTACCGATATCAGAAGTGCCAGTTCCTCCAACACCAACTATACCGACATCAGAAGTGCCATTCCAACCAACTCCAGTTGTTCCAACACCAGAAGTACTGGTTAAACCAGTACCAGCGGTTCCAGAACAACCAGTAGTACCAACACCGGCTCAACCAGCAACTCCAGTAAATGCTAACCCAGTAGTACAAACTACAGTTAAAGAAAACCATGGGGACAAATTACCTGAAACTGGAAGCCAATCTGATTATATATCTGTTCTTTTAGGTAGCGGTATTCTATTGAGCCTATATGTAGGACGAAGAAAAGAAGATTAATCAGCCAAAAGCAGTCACTAATTTCTCGAAAGAAGATGATAAGTGATAGATCTCGAATGAAAGAATATTCTTAGAATGATTTTTCCCTATGATGGAAAAAGACTGCTAAAAAAACCTTGAGTGGTAACGCTCAAGGTTTTTTGGATAGCTGATGTTTGTCTGAAAATCTTGATTGAGAAATAATACTAGCCTAAAATAAAAAAACATCTTATAGTAGTAGTTATGAAATTTACAAACGAAGAAATACAAAAAATTGAACAACTCCTAAGAGATTCATCGTACGCCAAATATCACAAATGTCTACAGATTATTTATTTTTCGCTCAAAAGAAAAAGAGTTATAAGGAAATCATGGATATACTAGATTGCAATAAAACAACTGTTTGGAGGAATTTGAAAAAATATAAGGAGTTTGGTTTAGAAGTTCTTCTTGAAGAGACCCGTGGTGGGCGTCATAGAGAATATATGACTTACGAAGAAGAACAAGCATTTCTAAAACGTCATATAGAAGTTGCTCAGGCTGGGGAATTTGTAACTGTCAATCAGTTATTTGAAGCTTATCAAAAAGAGATTGGTCGCACTTCCACACGTGATGGTTTCTATTATCTCCTGAAACCCCATGGTTGGCGAACGGTCACTCCTCGACCTGAACATCCCAAGAAGGCAGACGCTCAGACAATTGAGACGTCTAAAAATAAAATCTACATTCGAGACTTTAAGTAAGCGCTTTAAAGAGGAGGGGACTTATAACAAAGTACGTTTGATGTACCAAGATGAAGCTGGTTTCGGGAGAATCAGTAAGATGAGTTCTTGTTGGGCTCCTCAAGGAATTCGACCTAGCATTCCTAGCCATTATATGCGAGAATATCGCTATTAGTATGGGGCAGTAGATGCTCAGACAGGTGATTCCTTTTTCCTCATTGCTGGAGGATGCAATACTGAGTGGACGAATGAATTTCTACGACAAGTCTCACAAGCTTATCCAGATGACTATATGTTACTTGTAATGGATAATGCTATATGGCATAAATCAACTACCTTAGAGATTCCAAGTAATGTTGAGTTAGCTTTTATTCCACCTTATACACCAGAAATGAACTCTATTGAACAAGTCTGGAAAGAAATTTCGAAAACGAGGTTTTTAAAAAAACAAGGCTTTCCAAACATTGGAAGCTGTCATTAGACTTCCTGCGAAATTAAAAATCCTAGTTCACGGTTGATAATTACAGCAATCAAATTCATTCTTAATCTAAACCGTTTGCGTCGATTTCGATAGGTTGTTGAAAATAGTTTAAACGTTTACTTTTGCAAAAATATTCTCAACCTTGATTCTCTCTTTAGATAGCACATGAGTATAGGATTTATCTTCAAGAGTTAGTGGCTTAAGTTTACTTGATTTCCTCGGGGTTTGCACTTGTGAATACATCTTCGTGAGCCCCTGATAACCACTGCAAGCCAAGATTTTACCAGCTTGTCCGATATTTCTGCGACTCATTTGAACAATTTCATATCGTGGCAATAGTTCACTGCAATATCCAAAGAAACAATTCTACCTTGGTTTGTGACAATCGCTTGAGCCTTCATAGCATGATATTTCTTTTTACCAGAATAATTCGCTAGTTGATTTTTTAGGACGATTGATTTTTATCTCTGTTGCATCCACAATCACCGTATCCTCAGCACTAAGATGAGTTTTTGAAATCGTAAAACCATTTTGAACAAGAGTTTCTTCAACCCATTGACTCCGACGAATTAAGTTGCTTTCGTGAATGCCAAAATCAGCCGCAAGTTGTTCATAAGTGTGGTATTCTCGCATGTATTGAAGAGTGGCCATGAGGAGGTCTTCTAGACTTAATTTGGGTTTTCGTCCACCTTTCGCGTACTTAAGTTGGTAAGCTCTTTTTAACACATCTAACATCTCTTCAAAAGTAGTGCACTGAACACTAACAAGGCGCTTGAAACGGATATCGCTTAATTGTTTACTTGCTTCATAATTCATAGAACTATTGTACCATATTTTGTTTCGCAGGAAGTATATTGATAAGTTTCAAGAAGTTATTAAAGGACTGGAAAAAGGTGTTTTAAAGTCCACTGTCAGTAGACAATGGACAAGGTTGTTTTTTGAAAACAATTGAGTATTGCTTCACATTTTGTGAGGATTGAAAGAAAAATTGCTCATTTCCTATCTTTTCTATTGCTTTATCTGAAATTATTTGTTATATTGAAAGTACAATTATTTTTTATCTATAAACGTTAAGCATTGCACTTTTCAGATAGGAAGGAGTATTTTTTGAACAAGAAATGTAAACGCTTACGGAAATCGATGAAAGGAATTAGGAGTTAATGGATAAACGATTTTTTGAAAAACGCTGTACATACAGTATTCGTAAATTTGCACTAGGTGCTGCTTCAGTTATGATTGGGGCTAGTTTTTTTGCTACTGCTCCAGTAATGGCTAACACACCTACAGTTGGATCAACAGATAATTTGCCAAGTGAGCTGGCTGATTTGGATAAAAAAGCGAGCGATAATGGACGAGAGTTCGATAAGGAAGCTGCAGCAGCAAATCCAGGTTCTGCTGAAACAACAAATGGACCAAAAACTGAAGAAGAGTTATTAGCTCTTGAAAAGGAAAACAAAGAAACTACTGACAAGTTGCCGAAAGAATTGGAAGGCAAAGTTGAAAAAGCTACTGATAATGGTAAAGAGGTAAATAAAGACCAATTAGCGCAAGATACTGGTAGTCTAGTTCCTGAAGATGTTGCCAAAACAAAAAATGGAGAATTGAACTATGGCGCTACTGTTAAGATTAAGACTCCATCAGGAGAAGGTAGTGGTATTGTCATTGGTAAGGACCTTGTTTTGACTGTTTCTCACAACTTTATCAAGGATCAACAAGATGGAAATATCCGTAAGGTTGTGGATAATGATAAAGGGGATGGAGATATTTTTAGTATATCCTACCCTGGTTTAGATGATGTAAAATTTAGTAAAAAAGATGTGATACACTGGGATCGAGATGGCTATCTAAAGGGCTATAAGAACGATTTGGCTCTTGTGAGATTGCGTACAGTTCTTGAAAATGCTCCTGTAGAAGTCACAGAAAAGCCAGTTGTTAAGAAAGTTGGCGATAAAGTCAATATGTTTGGTTATCCTGCTGGCAAGTTAGCGCCAGTTATTAACAGTGCTGTGGATTTTGCTGAATCTTATGGTGAAGGAGTCCAAGGAGTTGGTTACCAAGGAGGTCAACCAGGTGCCAGTGGTGGTGGTATCTTTGACACGGATGGTAAATTGATTGGTGTTCATCAAAATGGTGTGGTTGGAGTCCGTAGTGGAGGAATTCTTTTCCTCTCCAGCTCAATTAAAATGGATCCAAGATCATATTAAGGGAATCTCTAGTTCAAAACCTGCGAATTTAGAGGAAACTGAAAAACCAGTTGAAGAAAAGCCAAAAGAAGACAAGCCGAAAGAAGAAAAACCAGCAACAGCTAAGCCAGAGACGCCAAAGGAAGTCACTCCAGAATGGCAAACTGTAGCAAGAAAAGAACAGCAAGGGACTGTAGCCGTTCGTGAAGAAAATGGTGTCCGATACAATAAGTTATCTTCAACAGATCAAAATGACAATGCCAGCAACCAGCCTTGTTTGAAAAACAAGGATTGACTGTGGATGCGAATGGGAATGCGAATGTGGATCTCACTTTCAAAGAAGAATCTGAAACAGGAAAATCACGTTTTGGTGTTTTCTTGAAATTTAAAGATACAAACAATAATGTCTTTGTTGGATATGATAAATCAGGTTGGTTCTGGGAATACAAGACACCAGGTAATAGCACATGGTATCAGGGTGGTCGTGTTGCAGCTCCAGTAAATGGCTCAGTGAATCATCTGACTATTAGCCTAAAATCAGATGGTCAGCTAAATGCAACAAATAATGATGTAAAACTTTTTGATACAGTTACTTTACCAGCTGCTGTTAATGAAAATCTTAAAAATGAAAAGAAAATCTTACTTAAAGCTGGTACATATGGTACTGAAAAGACAGTTGTGAATATTAAGACTGACAATCAGGATGGAGTTCAAACTACTGAAGCCACTGCTGAAAAAGAAACTGGTGCGGTGGTAGATGATAGTAAAGTGACTTATGATACCATCCAATCTAAAGTCCTAAAAGCAGTGATTGACCAAGCTTTTCCACGTGTCAAGGAATATACGCTGAATGGCCATACTTTACCTGGACAGGTTCAACAACTTAAGAAAATCTTAGTAAACAATCACGAAATTACACCTGAAGTCACCTATAAGAAGATCAATGATACTACTGCAGAGTACTTGATGAAGCTTCGTGATGAGAAGAATTTCATCAATTCAGATATGACCGTACGTTTGCAAGTTGTGGATAATCAATTGCACTTTGATGTAACCAAGATTGTCAACCATAACCAAGTTACTCCAGGTCAGAAGATTGATGATGAAAGAAAACTTCTCTCCTCTATCAATTTCTTAGGGAACTCACTTGTGTCGGTTTCAAGCGACCAAGCTGGAGCTAAGTTTGATGGGGCAACCATGTCAAACAACACTCATATCAGTGGAGATGATCATATTGCTGTAACCAATCCAATGAAGGACTTGGCTAAGGGTTATATGTATGGATTTGTTTCTACGGATAAACTTGCTGCAGGTGTTTGGAGCAACTCTCAAAACAGCTACGGTGGTGGTTCGAATGACTGGACTCGTTTGACAGCTTTCAAACAAACTGTTGGAAATACAAACTATGTGGGAATTCAAAGCTCTGAATGGCAATGGGAAAAAGCATATAAGGGCATTGTCTTCCCAGAATATACTAAGGAACTTCCAAGTGCCAAGGTTGTGATCACTGAAGATGCCAATGCGGATAGTAAAGTCGACTGGCAGGATGGTGCCATTGCTTATCGTAGTATCATGAACAACCCTCAAGGTTGGGAAAAAGTCAAGGATATCACAGCATATCGTATCGCGATGAACTTTGGTTCTCAAGCACAAAACCCATTCCTTATGACCTTGGATGGTATTAAGAAGATCAACCTCCATACAGATGGCCTTGGGCAAGGCGTTCTCCTTAAAGGATATGGTAGTGAAGGTCATGACTCTGGTCACTTGAACTATGCTGATATTGGTAAACGTATTGGTGGAGTTGAAGACTTCAAGGCCTTGATTGAAAAAGCGAAGAAATATGGAGCTCATCTAGGTATTCACGTTAACGCGTCTGAAACTTATCCTGAATCTAAATACTTTAACGAAAATATTCTTCGTAAGAATCCAGATGGAAGCTACAGCTATGGTTGGAACTGGCTAGACCAAGGGATCAACATTGATGCTGCTTATGACTTGGCCCATGGACGTTTGGCTCGCTGGGAAGACTTGAAGAAAAAACTTGGTGAAGGTCTCGACTTTATCTATGTGGACGTATGGGGCAATGGTCAATCAGGTGATAACGGTGCCTGGGCTACCCACGTTCTTGCTAAAGAAATTAACAAACAAGGCTGGCGCTTTGCGATCGAGTGGGGCCATGGTGGTGAATACGACTCTACTTTCCAACACTGGGCAGCTGACTTGACCTATGGTGGCTACACTAAATAAAAGGTATCAACAGTGCTATCACTCGCTTTATCCGTAACCACCAAAAAGATTCTTGGGTTGGTGACTACAGAAGTTACGGTGGTGCAGCTGACTACCCACTTCTAGGTGGCTACAGCATGAAAGACTTTGAAGGCTGGCAAGGAAGAAGTGACTACAATGGCTATGTAACCAACTTATTTGCTCATGATGTCATGACCAAGTACTTCCAACACTTCACTGTAAGTAAATGGGAAAATGGTACACCAGTCACCATGTCTGATAACGGTAGCACCTATAAATGGACTCCAGAAATGCGAGTGGAATTGGTAGATGCTGATAATAACAAAGTTGTTGTGACTCGTAAGTCAAATGATGTCAATAGCCCGCAATACCGTGAACGTACAGTAACACTTAATGGACGTGTCATCCAAGATGGTTCAGCTTACTTGACTCCTTGGAACTGGGATGCAAATGGTAAGAAACTTCCTACTGATAAGGAAAAAATGTACTACTTCAATACGCAAGCTGGTGCAACAACTTGGACACTTCCTAGTGATTGGGCAAAGAGCAAGGTTTACCTTTACAAGCTAACTGACCAAGGTAAAACTGAAGAACAGGAAGTAGCTGTGAAAGATGGTAAGATTACCCTTGATCTTACTGCAAATCAACCTTATGTGCTCTACCGTTCAAAACAAACCAATCCTGAAATGTCATGGAGTGAAGGTATGCATATCTATGACCAAGGATTTAACAGTGGAACTTTGAAACACTGGACTATTTCTGGTGATGCTTCTAAGGCAGAAATTGTCAAATCACAAGGCGCAAATGAAATGCTTCGTATCCAAGGCAACAAGAGCACAGTCAGCCTTACTCAGAAACTGACTGGCTTGAAACCAAATACTAAGTATGCTGTTTATGTCGGTGTTGATAACCGTAGTAATGCTAAAGCAAGTATCACAGTGAATACTGGTGAAAAAGAAGTGACTAGCTATACCAATAAGTCACTAGCTCTTAACTATGTTAAGGCCTATGCCCATAATACTCGTCGTGACAATGCTACAGTTGACGATACAAGTTACTTCCAAAACATGTATGCCTTCTTTACAACAGGTTCAGATGTATCAAATGTCACTCTTACTTTGAGTCGTGAAGCTGGTGATGAAGCAACTTACTTTGATGAAATTCGTACCTTTGAAAACAATTCAAGTATGTACGGAGATAATCATGATACAGCTAAAGGAACATTTAAACAAGACTTTGAAATGTCGCTCAAGGTATTTTCCCATTTGTAATTGGTGGTATCGAAGGAGTTGAGGATAATCGTACTCACTTATCTGAAAAACATGATCCATATACACAACGTGATTGGAATGGTAAGAAAGTCGATGATGTTATCGAAGGAAATTGGTCATTGAAGACAAATGGGCTAGTTAGCCGTCGTAACTTGGTTTACCAAACAATTCCTCAAAACTTCCGTTTTGAAGCTGGTAAGACTTATCGTGTAACCTTTGAATACGAAGCGGGCTCTGACAATACCTATGCCTTTGTAGTCGGTAAGGGAGAATTCCAGTCAGGTCGTCGCGGTAATCAAGCAAGCAATTTGGAAATGCATGAATTGCCAAATACTTGGACAGATTCTAAGAAAGCTAAGAAGGTAACCTTCCTCGTAACAGGTGCAGAAACAGGCGATACTTGGGTTGGTATCTACTCAACTGGTAACGCAAGCAATACTCGTGGAGATTCTGGTGGGAATGCGAACTTCCGTGGTTACAATGACTTCATCATGGATAAACTTCAAATCGAGGAAATCACGTTAACTGGTAAGATGTTGACAGAAAATGCTCTGAAGAATTACTTGCCAACGGTTGCTATGACTAACTATACTAAGGAATCTATGGATGCCTTGAAAGAGGCAGTCTTCAACCTCAGTCAAGCAGACGATGATATTAGTGTAGAAGAAGCGCGTGCTGAGATTGCTAAGATTGACGCTCTGAAGAATGCCTTGGTACAAAAGAAAACAGCCCTGGTAGCAGAAGACTTTGAAAGTTTGAATGCTCCAGCGCAAGCGGGAGAAGATTTAGCAAATGCCTTTGATGGTAACTTATCAAGTCTATGGCATACGTCTTGGAGTGGTGGAGATGTTGGCAAACCTGCAACTATGGTCTTGAAAGAAGCGACAGAAATCACTGGATTCCGTTATGTGCCACGTGGATCAGGATCAAATGGTAACTTGCGTGATGTGAAACTGGTTGTGACAGATGAGTCTGGTAAAGAACATACTTTCACTGCAACTGATTGGCCAGATAACAATAAACTAAAAGATATTGACTTTGGTAAGACAATCAAGGCTAAGAAAATTGTTTTGACAGGTACTAAGACTTATGGAGACGGTGGTGATAAATATCAAGCTGCTGCTGAGTTAATTTTTAGTCGTCCACAGGCTACAGAAACAGCTCTTGATTTGTCAGGTTATGAAACAGCTTTATCAAAAGCTCAAAAATTGACCAGCAAAGAGAATCAAGAGGAGGTAGCAAGTGTAGTAGCTAGCATGAAATATGCTGCGGATAACCATCTCTTGACTGAAAGAATGGTTGCCTACTTTGCAGAATATCTCAACAAGCTACAAGATCAGACTGTGAAACCAGATGCTCCTACAAGTAGCAAAGGTGAGGAGGCAGCACCAATTCTCGAGGTGACTGAGTATAAAGGTTCGATTGGAACAGCTGGTGAAGAAGCAGTTGTTAATGAAGTTCCAGAATACAAAGGTGGAGCCAATGCAGTAGAGACCTTAGTTCATGGATTACCTGAATACAAAGGTGGCGCGAATGCGGTAGAAGCTTTGGTAAACGAAAAGCCAGCCGACACAGGACTATTGGCTACAGCAGGCGATCAAGTAGCGCCAACTGTTGAAAAATCTGAGTATCAGATTAGTCAATTGGGCCAAGGAAAACTTGCAGAATCTAAAACTTCAGTTTCAACAGAAGATCAGAAGAGATTGCCAGAAACAGGAGAAAGCCAATCTGATACAGCTATCTTCCTAGCTGGCGTCAGTCTTGCCTTATCTGCTGCTGTCCTTGCAACAAAACGTAAAGAAAATTAAAGAAGACTGGATTTTAGAGTTTACAGGAACTAGAATTCAGACAGAAATAACTTAGTTGGAGAGAACCTCTAGGTTCTCTCCATTTTTAAATGGGAAATGAGACCGCTTACTGTAATAAGTGGATGAAAGGAATAGGATAAAGATGGATAGACATTTTTTTGAAAGACGCTGTCACTATAGTATTCGAAAATTTGCAATTGGTGCAGCCTCTGTAATGATCGGTGCCAGTATCTTTGGTGCAAATGTGGTGCAAGCTGCAGAGACAGGTGGAACACCTGAGAAAGAAGGAATAATCACACAAGCTCAGCCTTTAGACAAGTTGCCAGATGATTTAGCAACTGTTTTAAAGAAAGCTGAATTAGAAGCAACGGCAGATGCAGGACATGAAGAAAATCATGGAAATACTGCAGGAACAAGTCCTGCAGCAACTGAAGAAACAAGCCCAGCAACAAGTCCAACAGCTCCCAAACCAGCTGAGACTCTGAAGCCGGTTGAAACACCAAAAGCAGATTCTAAACCTGTAGAACCAGCTACACCTACAATCAAACCAGTTGAAAAGCAAATTGAGGATAGGGAAGACCGTAACCATTTAGAAGGTGCTACAGTCCAAGCTAATAACTATGAAACTGGCACTCCGTATACAGCTGACAAGGCAGTGGACGGTAATCCGGATACTCGCTGGGCAACTATCAAAATATTGAAAAGCCAACCTTTGAATTAACGCTGCCAAAAACAACACTAATTAGACATGTGGAAATTGATTGGGATCGTCGCGTTCGTAATGGTCAAAATGATCCAAATATCAAATCTTGGAGCCTCTACTATGCAGGTCAAGATGATGTAAATGCTAGCGGAGAAAAACAATGGAAACTAGCTCATGCCAAGACCGGAGAACCTGTTTTAGATGAGAAAGTTGACTTAGCTAATAGTATTCAAGCTAAATATCTCAAGTTAGAAATCAATGACTATCAAGCGGGTACAATGGGTTGGAGAAACGTTGGTATTCAAGAAATTCGAGCTTATTCGAATATTCCTGATACAAGTAAGGTAACGGATATCCGTCAGGTTACAGAATTGACTGTAGCTAAAGATGGACAGTCTCTTGTCTTGCCAACTCTACCAGGAAAAGTCAGTCTGATCGGTAGCAACAAACAAGGTGTGATTGACCTTCAAAATCACATTTATAAGCCTCTGACTGATCAACGCGTTAAGGTTATGGTAGAGCAAATTAAAGATTCACATACCTTTACTAAAGAATTTGAAGTAGTCATCAAGGGGTTACATCAGGACGAAGGTGTGGGTGTCAAACCAAAAGTAGCACCAGCTGTTCAACAATGGTATGGAAAAGAAGGTCAATCTTCTATCACTTCAGATACAGTTCTTGCGACAGGAGATTCAGGCTTTGATCAAGCTGCAACCTTCTACCAGTCAGACCTTGCAAGCCGTGGATTGGAACTTGCGACAGGTGACAAGCAGGCTCAAAAACGAATTGAATTTAAAAAAGTTGAAAATAAGGGTTATGGTAAGGAAGGATATGGCCTCACTATCCAAGATGGTGTCATTACCATCGAAGCTGCAACAAACACAGGGGCCTTCTATGCTACTCGTACTCTTCTTCAAATGGGGGGAAAGCAATCTCCAAAATGGAGAAATTCGTGATTTCCCAAGCTTCAGTCACCGTGGCTTTATGCTAGATACAGGTCGTAAATTTATTCCTTATGATACCCTTGTAGACATCATGCTCAACATGGCTTACTACAAGATGAACGACTTGCAGTTACACCTTAACGATAACTATATCTTCCTAAAGGAACACTTGGCAGGTAAGAACTTAACACAAGCAGAAGAGCTTAAGTATGTTCTAGAACATGCTAAGACAGGTTTCCGTGTAGAGACAGATATTGTCGGTAAGAATGGTCAAAAATTAACATCAGATGAGCACTATACTAAAGAAGAGATGCAAAATCTGATTAAACTTGCTAAGGCCTTGCATATCAATCTAGTACCTGAAATTGACACACCAGGTCATGCTCTGTCATTTGTCAAAGTTCGTCCTGACCTCATGTATCAAGGTAGTCTGAGCGATTACAGAGGTAAACATAACGTAGAGCGCGTAGCTATGCTCGATCTAGATAATAAATACGATGAAACGCTGGCTTTTGTCAAATCAGTTTATGACAAACTTCTTGATGGTCCAGATGCACCACTTCATGGGGTATCTACTGTTCATATCGGAACGGATGAATACTACGGAAGTAGAGAAAGCTATCGTCGTTATGTCAATGACCTTATTAAATACATTAAAGGGAAAGGCTATACACCTCGTATTTGGGGATCGCTCAGTGCGAAACGAGGTAAAACAGCTGTTGATTGGAAAGATGTAGAAGTTGATATCTGGAGTATTGGATGGCAGCAACCAAAAGAAGCTATTGCTCAGGGAGCTAAGATTATTAATATCACAGATATCCCAACATATAGCGTTCCGAATGGTGATAATCGTCAAGCAGCTTATGGTGACTATGCTAACTATGAAAGTCAATATAATGGTTGGACACCAAACGATTTTAGAACTGGTCATGGTCCACTTCTAGAAGCTTCTAATCCAAACATCATTGGAGGTGGTCACGCAGTTTGGAATGACAATATCGACCTTCATGAGACAGGTTTGACATCTTATGATATCTTTAAACGCTTCTTTAAGAGCATGCAAACAACTGCAGAACGCACTTGGGGGTCTGACCGTGCGGCTGCGACCTTTGCAGAACGTATCCTACCAGCGAGCCCTTATGCGCCACAGTCAAATCCTGACAGAGCGATTGATCAAAGTGATTTGTTTACTATTAATCCTGAAACAGTGAAAAACTATGCAAGTAAGAAGGTGAAGACAAGCGAGCAAGGATTGACTTTTGAGAAAGATAGCAGTATCGAAGGCTTAGCTGGTGATGTTGGTCCAAGTCATGTCTTGAAGTTTGATGTGACTGTCACTGGAGACGGTGAACAAACCTTCTCAACAAGTGGAGACAACCGTATCTATCTAGCTGATAAAGACGGCTATCTTGCTTATCAATTTGAACAGTTCCATATCCAATTCAAGAAAAAACTTGAAAAGAACAAACGTTATCAGATTTCTGTTGTAACGAAGCCACAATCGACAGAAGTTTATGTAGATGGTGAAAGGGTTGAACGTATTGCAAATCCAGCTAATCCTCGTCTTGCTCATAATAGCTTGGTTCTACCACTTGAAACGATCGGTGGTTTCAAAGGAATCTTGCATAGTGCTGAGCTGTCAAATGAACCATTTGTAAATCCACGTTTGATTCCAAATGATCATTTTACAGTTTCTGCAACTAGTCAAGAATTATCAGGTACCAATGCAGAAGGTCCAGTAGAAAAAGCATTTGACAATGATCCAAACACCTTCTGGCATTCAAAATGGTCTGGACATCAAGCGCCATTCACAGTTGCTATGAACTTGAAAGCAAGTGAAAAAGTCAATGGTTTGACTTATCTTCCACGTCCAGGTGGTGGTAATGGTGTCGTGACCTCTTATGAAATTTATGCTCAAAAAGATGGTCAGATGGTTAAAGTTGCTTCAGGAACTTGGGAAAATAATGCCAAAGAGAAAACCGTAAACTTTGATGCAGTTGAAACAGATAAGGTAGAATTTAAAGTTCTAGCAGGTGTTGCAGGATTTGGTAGTGCTGCAGAAATTCAACTTCTGAAACCAGTTTCTACTACCAATGCAGAAGAGCCAGTTAGTCCAGAAAAACCTAAAGTTGAAGAAGTAAGCGATGGTACAACTGAACTTGCTGATAACTTTGTAGCTAGCAGCCAACGAGTGATGAAACAGTTGCTGCAGCAGCGAAAAGTCAAGATTACCTTAAGAAAGAGTATAAGGTCTTCCCAACGCCACAAAAAGTAACTTATGATGAAGGTGTTACAAAACTCCATAAACAAGTCAATCTTGTTATGGGAGAACAATTAGATATCTATACTCGTAACCGCTTGAAGAGTGTTTTGCAAGAACATCAAATTTCATACACAAGCAGTCAATCAGCAGTGGCAGGTGCTACCAACATCTACCTTGGTGTTCATGGTCAACATTCACAGGCTGAAAAAGAAGTGTCTGGAATTTCTCAAGGACTCTTTGATAAGATTGATGCCTATGCCTTATCAATAAAGAACAATACAATCTCTATCGTCGGTAAGGATACAGATGCTGTCTTCTATGGATTGACGACTCTCAAACACATGCTGAATGAAAGTGAAGCTCCAGTCTTGCGTAACGTAACAGTTGAAGACTATGCTGAAATTAAGAACCGTGGCTTTATCGAAGGTTACTATGGAAATCCTTGGAGCAATGCTGATCGTGCAGAGTTGATGCGTTATGGTGGTGACTTGAAGTTGACCCAATACTTCTTTGCACCAAAAGACGATCCATATCACAACAAGAAATGGCGTGAACTTTATCCAGAAGAAAAACTAGCTGAAATTCGTGAATTGGCGCGTGTCGGAAACCAAAACAAGACTCGTTATGTGTGGACCATCCATCCATTCATGAATAACCGTATCCGTTTTGGCAACGATGCTGACTACCAAAAAGACCTTGAAACTATTAAAGCTAAATTCACTCAATTGATGGATGTCGGTGTTCGTGAGTTCGGTATTTTGGCCGATGATGCTCCAAGTCCAGTTGGTGGCTACAATAGCTACAACCGCTTGATGAAGGACATGACAGACTGGTTGACTAAAAAACAAGCAACTTATGGTGGCCTTCGTAAGGAAATGATCTTTGTCCCAGGTCAATATTGGGGTAATGGCCGTGAAGATGAGTTGAAAGCACTCAATGAAAATCTTCCAACTTCAACCTCTATGACCCTTACTGGTGGTAAGATCTGGGGTGAAGTATCCGAAAGCTTCCTCTCTAACCTTAAGAACAACCTGACTGCAGGTGGTAAGACCTATCGTCCAGTTTCTCTATGGGTCAATTGGCCTGTTACAGATAACTCTAAACAACACTTAATCTTAGGTGGAGGTGAGAAATTCCTTCATCCAAATGTTGATCCTAGTCTTCTTTCAGGTATCATGTTGAATCCAATGCAACAATCTGAGCCTTCTAAGATTGCCCTCTTCTCTGCAGCTCAATATGCATGGAAACAATGGAAGTCAGAAGAAGAAGCTAAGAAAGTAAACGATATCGCCTTCAACTTTGTTGAAAATGGTAAGTTTACAGATAGCGAAGCATCTCTTGCCTTCCGTGAACTTGGTAAACACATGATTAACCAAATATGGATGGCCGTGTTGTGAAATTGGAAGAGTCTGTTGAACTTGCACCGAAATTGGCGACCTTTATGTCTAAGTTGAAAGCGGGTCAAGATGTCACCGTAGAGCGTGAAGGATTGCGTGCAGAATTTGCGAAACTAAAAGCTGCAGCTCAACTTTATAAAGCTTCTGGTGATGAAAAGATGCGTGCTCAAATTCACTATTGGTTGGACAATACCATCGACCAAATGGATGCTTTGAGTGCTCTTCTTGATGGTACAGAAGCCATTGCTACGAATGATTCTACAAAACTTTGGGATAGCTACTATAAGGGATTGAAACTATATGAACAGTCTCAAACTTATACCTTCCATTATGTAGACCATGACGAAAAAGCTGAGTTGGGTGTTCAACACATCCGTCCATTCTTGCTTGGACTGCGTGAAATCTTGGCAACAGAAGTTCAAAAAGCCTTGCATCCAGACCAAGTTATCAGTACATTTATCACAAACCGTACAGGTGTAGAAGGCGGACTTGCTGAGGTAACTGATGGAGATTTGGGAACTCATGCATTAATCAAATCGCCAAACAGTATCAAGACTGGTGATTACATTGGCTTGAAATTTAACAAAGCTGTTCCACTCCAAAACTTGACCTTTGCAATGGGAACTCAAGCAAATCCTCGTGATACCTTTAACAATGCTAAGGTTGAGTATCTTAATGAAAATGATGAGTGGGTAACACTTTCAGAACCAAGCTACACTGGAAATGAATCTCTTATTAAATATGAAAAACTCAATATTCGTGCCAAGGCTGTTCGAATGATTGCGACTTCAGATCGTGATAATACTTGGTTTGCTGTAAGAGAAATTGCTGTTAACCGCCCTGTGGAAGTTACTCGTGCTAAACAGGCAGCTACTGTGACGATTAGTCCAAATCTTATGTACAAGTACAATACGACAGTTGGTCAGATTACAGACGGTCGTGACAATACAGAAGCCATGCTTGCAAATGCTGATCGAACTGATACAACTCCAGTAAATAGTTGGGTACAACTAGACTTAGGCGAAGTCAAACCTGTGACTAAGGTTCGTCTCCACCAAGGTTCAGGAGATAAATTGGCAGAAGGTGTTATTGAATATTCTGCAGATGGTAACTCATGGCAAGAATTGGATCGCTTGACTGGTGAACAAACCAAAGAAATCGAAACTCCAATTTCAGCTCGCTATGTCCGTATTCGCAACACTAAGAATACCAACCTATGGTGGCGTATAGCTGACTTTTCGGTTGAAACACGTGCAGGCAATAGCAAATTGACTGATACAAACGTTGAAAACTTGAAGTCAACTCCAGTTTATGACAGCCTAGGTCGTTATAATATGCAAATTCCGAGCGGAAGCAAGCTTCCAGCTCATAGTTACTTGGGTATGAAACTTGATCGTCTTCACCAAGCTGAACTCATTCAAGCGATTGGTACAGAAAATCCATCCCTCAATTTGGAATATTCTCCAAATGCCCAAGAATGGTATCCGGCTGATCAAGTGACAGATAAGTCCTTGGTACGTTATGTTCGTTTGGTCAACAAGACTGACCAAGAACAAGCAGTGACAGCAACCTCTCTACTTGTTCAGACAAAAGAAGTTCAACCAACCACACTTGATTCGACATCAATGGGAATCCATCCAACATATGGTAGCAATGATGTTCGTAAGATTAAGAACTTGGATCAATTGTTCGATGGAGTTTATAATAACTTTGTAGAATTCTCAGACTATGCTCGTAAAGACGGTCATATCACCTTGAAACTTGGTAGCGAACGTGACATTAAGAAAATTAGAGCTTATATTCAAGATGGAACTCAAAATTATCTGCGTGATGGTAAGATTCAAGTCAGTCAAGATGGCAAGACTTGGACAGATCTTGTGACAGTTGGTGACGGTGTTACTAATGAGACACGTGATGATTCCTTGACAGATGGTTGGACACATGATTCTAAGATGCCAGGAAATCGCTACATCGAGGGTGAACTTGCAAGTCCAGTTAAAGCCAATTATCTCCGTGTTCTATTTACAGCTAACTATGATGCTCGTTTTGTAGGCTTCACTGAGTTGGTTATCAATGATGGCGAATTCGTGAAACCAATTAATGACCCAACTGTTCAAGGAAACAGTGGTGAAAGCAAAGGTAATCTCTACACCAACCTTGTAGATGGTAAGGTATTGACTAGCTATAAGGCTGAGAAAGAACAAGGTGAGCTGGTCTACCACTTGTCAGAACCGACAGATATGAACCATATCCGACTTGTTTCAAGTCTTCCGCAAGGAGTGAAGGCTCGAGTATTGGCTCGAACTCTTAAATCAGATAGAAGAGATTCTTGGTCAGAAATAGGTGAGATTACCTCAAGCTTCCAAACATTTGCTGTCCGAGATAAATCTCCATTATTGGATGTGAAACTTGTTTGGGAAGGAGGTAAACCAGAGTTCTACGAAATGACGACATTCCACCAAGAACTTCCAGAAGAACCAGCCAAACCGGCTCCAAATACAAGTAAGGGCGATGAACCAGCTTCAGTAGTAGAAGTCCCAGAATATACTCAAGCAATTGGCACAGCAGGTGATGATGTGGTTCCAGTAGTAGAAGGGCTAGAATTCAAAGGCGGAGTAAACGCAGTTGAGGCAGCTACCCATGAAGTTCCAGAATATAAAGGAACAGCGAGCCATCAAGACACTCCAACAGAGGAAAACTTGAAAGATTCGTTTGATAAAGTCGATGTAGATAAGATGAGCAGTGGCAATAGTGATGTTAAAACTACTGTTGAAAAGTCCGATGAGTTTGCAAGTGCATCAGTGAAAACAGATCAAGCACAAAAACAAGAACAACCACAATCATCAATTTCTAAAGTTAAAGATCAACTTCCAGCAACAGGTGGAAAAGAATCAGCTACTTTAGCCTTGTTAGGTGGTCTTGGACTAGTTCTCTCTGCCGTGTTTGTCAAAAAAGGGAAAAAGGATTAAGAATTCGAAAAAGAGTTATTCAATAATCCTAGATAAACATTAATGTCACAATAAAACCACACAGTGATTTCAGTCTTGAGCATCATCATGCTGAAAGAAACACTGTGTGGTTTTTGAATAGTTGATAGTTTATACCCAATGAAAATCAAAGAGCAAACTAGTAAGCTAGTCGCAGATTGCTCAAAACACTGTTTTGAGGTTGCAGATGGAAGCTGATGCGGTTTGAAGAGATTTTCGAAGAGATTTTCGAAGAGTATTAGGACTAGATTCTTTACCAATTGTTAAGGTTCTCGTTATAGGATACTTACCCCCTCTTTTTTTGTTATATTAAAATCACAAAAAAAGATTGCAATTTCTTGCTCATTTTGATATATTCAATATATACAAAAAAACAAACTTGATGCTTAGTTGTGTATCCAGAAGGAGGTTATTTTTTTTAAAAAGTAAACGCTTACTTAGTATCAAGGGAAAGAAATGAGGATTTTAATGAACAAAAGACTTTTCGATAAACGTTGCCATTATAGCATTCGTAAATTTGCTATAGGTGCGGCATCTGTGATGATTGGGGCTAGTATATTTGGCTTGTCAGCTGTACAAGCTGAGGACTTGTCTGTATCCAATACTCAAACAGAAGGAACAACGATTCATCAAGCCCAACCTTTAGATAAGCTTCCTGATGATGTGGCAGCTGCTATAGCAAAGGCTGATGGGAATGGTGGACGTGAGTTTGTAAAACCCAAAGCTGAGTCGACAGAAAACAATGAAAGTAAGGATACAGAGTCTGCTAAACCTGTTAATGAAGGTAACCATGAATTGGTTAGTCCTAAAGTTGAAACTCCAAATAAGGTAGGAGAAGAAAGCGAAGCTGAAGAGAAGCAAAAAGCTGAAGAGACAAATCCAAAGACTGTGGAAGATGGTCCGAAATCTACAGCAGCAGTTGAAACAGATGTAAAAGAGGATGCTAAGAAAACTTCAGAAAAGGATCAGGTAAAACCGACTGCAGATATCAAATCTTCTTCTGAAAAAACGCAAGCGCTTTCTAAAGAGTCAAGTAAAGCAGATGTTGAAAAAGAGAAGCAGCTATTATCAGATCGAAAACAAGACTTCAATAAAGATTGGTACTTTAAACTAAACGCCCAAGGAGATTTTTCAAAAAAAGATGTGGATGTTCATGATTGGTCTAAATTGAATCTTCCACACGATTGGAGTATTTATTTTGACTTCGATCACAAGTCTCCTGCTCGTAATGAAGGTGGACAGTTAAATGGTGGAACAGCTTGGTATCGTAAGACTTTTACATTGAATGAAGCAGATAAGAACAAGGATGTTCGTATCAATTTTGATGGTGTTTACATGGATTCTAAGGTTTATGTAAATGGTAAATTTGTAGGTCATTATCCAAGTGGTTATAATCATTTTTCTTATGACATTACAGAATTTTTGAACAAGGATGGCAGTGAAAATTCCATTACCGTTCAAGTGACCAATAAGCAACCAAGTAGTCGTTGGTATTCTGGAAGTGGGATTTATCGTGATGTAACCCTTAGTTATCGTGATAAAGTCCATGTTGCGGAAAATGGGAACCACATTACAACACCAAAATTAGCTGAACAAAAAGATAGCAATGTTGAAACACAAGTTCAAAGTAAGATTAAAAATACAGATAAAAAGGCTGCTAATGTCTTTGTAGAGCAACAAATTTTCACCAAGGAGGGTAAGCCTGTTTCAGAAATAGTTCGTTCTGCAACTAAGAGTTTGGCAGAAAATGAAACAGCACATTTTAATCAGAATATCTTGGTCAACCAGCCAACTCTTTGGACAACGAAAAGTTACCATCCTCAACTTTATGTTCTTAAAACAAAAGTCTATAAAGAAGGCCAGTTAGTTGATGTAACAGAAGATACATTTGGTTACCGTTATTTCAACTGGACAGCTAAGGAAGGATTCTCTCTCAATGGTGAAAGAATGAAATTCCATGGGGTAAGTATTCACCATGATAACGGAGCTTTAGGGTGCAGAAGAAAATTATAAGGCTACTTATCGTAAATTAAAACTTCTGAAAGATATAGGGAGTGAACTCCATTCGTACAACCCACAACCCAGCGAGCCCTCAATTGCTAGATGTTGCGGCGAGTCTAGGACTTTGGTTCAAGAGGAGGCTTTTTGATACCTGGTATGGTGGCAAGAAAAACTTACGACTATGGACGGTTCTTTGATCAAGATGCAACTCATCCAGAGGCTAAGAAGGGAGAGAAATGGTCTGATTTTTGATCTTAGAACAATGGTAGAGCGTGATAAGAACAATCCGTCTATTGTGATGTGGTCTCTTGGAAATGAGGTAGAGGAAGCAAATGGTAGTCCCTCGTTCTATCGAAACTGCTAAACGTTTGAAGGCTGTCATTAAAGCGATTGATACTGAGCGTTATGTTACTATGGGTGAGAATAAATTTAGTCGTGTAGCGACAGGTGATTTCTTAAAAGTTGCAGAAATCATGGATGCTGTGGGTATGAACTATGGAGAGCGCAATTATGAAGCTGTTCGTAGAGCTCATCCAGACTGGCTCATCTATGGTTCTGAAACTTCTTCAGCTACTAGAACGCGTGATTCTTATTACAATCCTGCTCAAATCCTTGGACACGATAACCGTCCAAATCGTCACTATGAACAATCTGACTATGGTAATGACCGTGTTGGATGGGGAAGAACAGCTACTGAGTCATGGACTTTTGACCGTGATCATGCTGGCTATGCTGGACAATTTATCTGGACAGGAATTGACTATATTGGTGAACCAACTCCATGGCATAACCAAGATAATACACCTGTAAAAAGTTCTTACTTTGGTATCATCGATACGGCTGGTTTACCGAAGAATGATTTTTACCTTTACCGTAGTGAGTGGTATAGTGCTAAAGAAAAGCCAACTGTTCGCATTTTACCACATTGGAACTGGACTGAAGAGACACTTAAGGATCGTAAGATGCTGGTTGATGGAAAGGTTCCAGTTCGCACCTTCTCAAATGCAGCAAATGTCGAATTGTTCTTAAATGGAGAGTCGCTTGGTAAAAAGGAATTTACTAAGAAAACGACAGAAGATGGACGTCCATATCATGAGGGGGCTAAACCAAATGAATTGTATCTTGAGTGGCTTGTAAAATACCAACCAGGTACACTGACTGCGATTGCTCGAGATGAAAAAGGCAACGAAATTGCGCGTGATAGTGTGACAACTGCTGGGGAGCCAGCAAGAGTTCGTCTGACTAAAGAAGAGCATGTTATCACAGCAGATGGTAAAGATTTATCTTACATCCATTACGAAATTGTTGATGGCGAAGGGAATGTTGTTCCGACAGCGAATAATCTTGTTAATTTCAATCTTCATGGTCAGGGACAAATCGTTGGTGTGGACAATGGAGAACAAGCTAGTCGTGAGCGCTACAAAGCTCAAGCAGACGGAACATGGCAAAGAAAAGCCTTCAATGGTAAAGGGGTTGTCATTGTAAAATCAACAGAAAAAGAAGGTAAATTTACTCTTTATGCAGATTCTGCTGGTTTGACATCTGATAGCGCAACGGTCGCAACTGTGTCTGGTAAGAAAGAAAACCGTCACTTTGTAGCCTTTGCTCCTGTGAAAGCAACAACTGACGTGACTACAAATCCTGAATTGCCTCAAACAGTAACAGCTATTTATAGCGATGGCAGTGTTGAGGAAAAAAACTGTCACTTGGGAAGTGCCATCTGACTTACTTACAAGTGCAGGTGAAAAGAAAGTATCTGGACGAGTGGAAGGTTTGGAAACCCGAGCTGAGGCACTTGTAAAAGTGGTTGCTTTAGATAAATGGTTGCCAAAAGTTGCTACAGTACCGGTTGGTACAAATGCGACTGATTTGGATAAAACGGTCACAGCTGTTCTGACAGATGGTAGCTTAATTGATACAGAGGTTGTTTCATGGACCTTGAAAGATCCTGCTGCTTTGACCAAGGAAGGTGGACGTACGGAGGCTACTGGTAAATTGGTAGATGACGATCGTGAAGTAACTGCAATCTTTATCGCAAGCAGTAAGGAAACAACAAGTAGCATTACAGGACTTACTGTTGGGGATAAAGCTCTTGAGAACTTCGAGTCTGGTAAGACTTATTATCGTGTATCTCTTCCTTACACTGGAACAATTCCAAGTGTTGGGGCTCAGACTACTGGTTATCAAGTAACTGTTCAGCAAGCTTCTGCTGATAATGGTTATCAGGCCTCGGTCTTCTTGAGTGATCAAAAGGGTGACTTGGTTCAAACTTACCTAATTCAGTTTGTGAAGGAAGCTCCTGCCTTGAAACGTTTGGAAGTAGTTGTGGAAGGAAAAGAAACTGCTACTGAAGATCAGGTCTTAACTTATCGTGTCATTGGTAGTTATGAGGATGGTTCTCAAACAGAATTTTCAGCTTCAGATATTCACCTAGAAGCTAAATCATCTGATGGTGGGCATCTTGAGGTGAATGGACAGAACTTGTTGCTCTATACTAAGGGAAGAGTGATTTTGACACCTCGGATCGATAATCAAACAGAGAAAACAGAATCTGTAACTACTGAAGTGGTGATTAAAGAAAATAAAGTCAGCAAGAAGATTTTGAAACTTCATCCTGTATCTGTTTCTACAGACATTAAACAGCAACCGAATCTACCTAAAGAAGTTGGGGCAGAATTTGATAAGGGCTTACCACGCAAAGTGTCTGTAACTTGGGACAAGGTAGACGAAAAAGAGTTGGGGCATTATCATAGCTTTACGCTTAAAGGACATGTAGAAGGCACAGACATTGAAGCTCAAGCAACGGTGACAGTTGAAGGCTTACAAGTTGCAGAGGAAATCAGCCTTACTCTTCCTAAGGGTGAGACAGTTCAATTGCCAGCTAATGTTCGTGCTTACCATTCTAATGGAACAACTATCTATAAAGATGTAGTTTGGGATCAGGTTCCAGTCAACTTTAGTCAAACTGAAGGAGTCTATGAAATCAATGGTCGTTTAGTGGGTAGCAATCTGACCACTAAAGCTCATGTTCGAGTATCTAGTCAAGTTGTTGCTGGAAATAATATCTCTAAACAATGGACAGGTTCGCAATTGCCAGCTGCCATTGTATCCAATACAGGAGGAGATGACTCAGCTAATGCCTTGAACGACCTGACTGTGTCAAGAACGTCAACAGATGCTAAAAATAGATGGACTACTTGGAGAACAAATACTGATAATGACTGGGCATCTATCTTGTTTGGTAATTCAGGAGACTTGACGAAACGTTTTGTCAATAATTTATCAGTTGATTTCTATACTGATGGAGCAATTGGTCTTCCAAAAGAATATGTAGTTGAATATTATATAGGTAAAGAAATTCCTGATTTACCAAGTGATGTCAGTCATGCGCAACGAGATAGCAATCATCCATTTAATAATCCAGAAAATTGGAAAGCAGTTGAAAATTTACATACTCCAAGTCAGCTATCTGCAACTCAAACAAATCACTTCACATTTGACAAGGTAGAAACTTATGCTGTTCGTATTCGTATGAAGAAGGCTGATGGAACATCAGGTGTTGGCCTAACAGAGTTAACTGTCCTTGGAAACAAGGTCTTAAGCTCTACAAGTTCAGAGATTTCTATCAAGGTAGATGGTAAGGATCTTGAACACTTTAATCCATCTAAGACTGATTACTATATTCCTCAATCTAGCAACAAATCACTGCAACAGCTAGCAATAATGGTTTGGTAACAGTTGTGCCTGCAACTAGTCCAAAAGGTGCAACACGTCTCATCTTAAAAGCAGAAGATGGTACGGTATTGAAAGAATATAGAATCTTCCGCAATGATGAGAGAGAAACTAGTCAACCTCTTGCTGCAGAAAATAGTGCTAAAATCTTGAATGTTGGAGATGCTCTTCAACTTCCTTCAGAAGTCACTGTTTATTACCCAACTTCAACTACTTGGACTACAGATAAACTGGCAGTGAAATGGGATGCTATTCCTGAACATGCAACAGAGCATGAGGGAACATTTGAAATTACCGGTCATGTCATTGGTACAAATCTAACCACTAAAATGCAGGTGACAGTTGTTTCTAAAGGAAATCAAGTCATTTCAGAAAATCCAAGCAACAATGAAATGGATTCTAAAGCCTTTGCTTCGACAACGAACGATACACAAGCAGCTTCACATGATCGAATTTTCTATATCAATGATGGAAAATACAATGAAGATGGACGTTGGACAAACTGGTCTCGTACTCCGAAAAATGAAGAAACTTCTGTCGGACTACTCTTTAAGAAGGATGGTAAAATTGCCTCTCAGTCTATTGGAAAAGTAGCCATTCAGTTCTTTAAAGATAGTGGAACAGATGCCCCAGAGAAAATGGTTCTAGAAAGATATATTGGTCCTGCCTTTACAGAACCAAGTACGATTTCTCGTTATGAAGAAAATGCTGACCATCCATTCAACAAGGCAGAAAATTGGGCACCAATTCCTTACAAAGCTTCTGGAGAATTAGTAGCTGGGAAACCAATCGAGTTTAACTTTGATCCGATTCAAGCGACAGCTATTCGTGCTCGAATGACTCGTAAGTCGACTACTAACGGGCTAGCAGTAGTCGAATTTACAGCCTACTCTGCAGGCAAGGGAGCAGAAGTCGAAACACCATCAGCGACTATTTCGATCGATGGAAAATCATTGGAAAACTTTGATCCAAATGTGACAGAGTACACCCTAACAACAATGGGAACTAAACCAAAAGTCACTGCGACAACTAGTGGACATGGAGTAGTCACAGTAGTGGATCATGGAAATACAAATCTTCCAACACTTGTTCGTCTTGTTTCCAAAGATGGAAATCTGGTGAAAGAATATCGTTTACACTTTAAGTCTACCTTCCAAACAACACCGACAGAAGGCGTTAAGAACTTAGTTGCAGAAGCTCCAAGCTTGGAAATTGAAAAGACTCCACTTCCGTTTAAAGAAGTTATTCGTGAAACCCCTGAGCTTGCTCAAGGTAAACGTCGTGTAGTTTCTGAAGGACAAGCTGGAGAAAAAGTTGACTATATTCAAGTATCAGGAACTACTAGAACTCTTGTTCATTCTGAACAAAGAAAAGCTCAAGATCGTATTATTGAGGTAGGAGTAAAACCATCTATTTCAAATAGTAAGGGTGAGGAACCTACGCCAGTAAACGAAGTTCCAGAATTCAAAGGCGGTGCTAACTTTGTAGAAGAGGCAGTAAACGACATTTCAGATTACACAGGGAAAATAGAGACTGTAGGAAATCAAGTAGCACCAATCGCTGAGAAATCTGACTTTAAAGACGAGGTAAACACAGGAACTCCTCAAGATAGCAAACTTCCAGAGGATAAAGATGTTCTAGCAACAGTAGGAAATCATGAAGCACCAGTTCGTGAGAAAGCAGAGCATCCAGTACAGAACTTAGCTAATAACCAGACTACAGAAAGAAAGGCTTCAGCAGTCAAAGAAGATCAAAATAGCTTACCAGAAACTGGTGAGAGAAAATCTGATACAGCTATCTTCTTAGCAGGTGTTAGCTTGGCCTTGTCAGCAGCACTATTGACTACAAAACGCAAAGAAGATTAGACTTTATCTCTAAAGCATTCTGATTTTTATAAATTAATCGAGGATTAAAACTTAAATCTATAAGTGAGTAGAGCTACTATGATATAGAACCCTCAATTTGAGGAGAAATATAGTAGATCCTTGCATGATAAAACGCATCGTATTAAGGTTTTTTTAGAACTGCACCCCCAAAAAGTTAGAGCCGAAAAAAATCTAACTTTTGGGGTGTTTTTATTATGAAATTAACTTATGATGATAAAGTTCAGATCTATGAACTTAGAAAACAAGGATATAGAGCCGGAAAGTTAAATTAATTTCTAGAAATGTTTTAGCAATCATAGTGTACTATTCTAGATTAAATATACTATAAAGGACATTCCAGAATTCCATGCTTTAGACCGGACTGTTGAGTTAGGTATGAGAAAACACCCAAATGGGAGGCAAAGAGTCATAAAATATCTTTACTGAATCGCTGCGACCAAGTCTTGAGCTTGTTTCTCAAGTGAGTTTAGGACTGTTTCGTCAAGAACCAATTTTCCGTCTGCCCAAGCAGAGTCATTGACACGTGCAGCAGTGAAATCGCCAACGATTTGTGTACGGATAAATGGCAAGAGGTCTTTGTAAATAGCGAAGAGTTGATCGTGACCGGCATTAGCTACAGATGATACGGTGACAAACTTGTCTTGAAGGGCAGAAGCACCACGTGTATCAGACAAGTCAAGGGCACGAGATAGCCAGTCAAGCAAGTTTTTCACTGTTCCAGGGATAGAGAAGTTGTAGACTGGCGAGAAGATCCAGATAGCATCCGCAGCGAGAACTGCTTCACGAGCAGCAGCTACAGCTGGATGTGTTGGAACTTCCAAATCTTGGCTGAAGAGAGGAAGGCCTGAATAATCAAGGTAGCTAACTTCCGCTTTACCAGCAAGTGCTTTCTCAGCTTCGAGGGCCATTTGGTGGTTGAAAGAACTTTGGCGTAGTGATCCGACGATAAATAATACTTTTTTAGACATGATATGTCTCCTTTTTCTTAAATTTTCGAGGACTCTCTAGTTGTTATAAAATATATTACAACAAAACAAAACAACTTGCAAGAAATTTGCTCAGAGTTTATTTGAAAATTATAAAATTGCTGAAATTCTAGTCACTTGCTACTAGAAAAGTAAGAACTGCTTACTTTTGGATTCTGGTTTTGCTTTTGAAGGAAGAAATAATATAGGTTTGTTCTTATATTCACTTGTAATAAAGCCCAATAGATGGTAAAATAGACGAGTGAAAAAAAGACAAAAAAAAAGCAAAAAAATAATCTACTGTGGCAGTATGGTCTAGGGATGACGATTTTGTTTGTGGTTATCAGTGCTTCCTTTCTGTATCTAGTGTTTCTGAGTATGAAACCTTATCAAACAGCTAAAAGTGAAGGAGAAAAATTAGCTCAGCAGTATGCAGGATTAGAGCAGGCTGATCAGGTTGACTTATATAATGGCTTGGAATCCTATTATAGCGTTCTTGGTCGTAATAAAAAACAAGAAGCACTTGCTGTCCTGATCGGAAAAGATGACCATAAGATTTACGTTTACCAGCTAAATCAAGGTATTTCACAAGAAAAAGCAGAAGCTCTTTCTAAGGAAAAAGGAGCTGGTGAGATTGACAAGATTACCTTTGGCCGTTATCAAGACAAGCCAATCTGGGAAGTCAAGTCAGGAACTAATTTATCTAGTAGATTTTGAAACAGGAGCATTGGTCGATAAGGAGGGCCTATGAAACTATCCAAGCGTGTTTTAGAAATGGAAGAAAGTGTCACTTTAGCTAGTGATGCGAGAGCAAAAAAATTAAAAGCTCAAGGTAAGGATGTCCTTTTCTTGACCTTGGGACAACCAGATTTTCACACCCCTGAAAATATTCAGGATGCAGCAGTTAAAGCTATTCGAGAAGGACAGGCTTCCTTCTATACAGTAGCTTCAGGTCTACCAGAATTAAAAGCTGCGGTGAATACCTACTTCGAGCGCTACTATGGCTATTCTGTCGCAAGTAATGAGGTTACCTTTGCCACAGGCGCCAAGTTTTCCCTCTATACTTTCTTTATGGCTGTAATCAATCCTTTAGATGAGGTTATTATTCCAACTCCATACTGGGTTAGTTATGGAGACCAGGTCAAGATGGCAGAAGGGATTCCAGTATTTGTTCAAGCTAAAGAAGACAATGATTTTAAAGTTACGGTGGATCAACTAGAACTAGTTAGGACAGATAAGACAAAGGTTTTGGTTCTCAATTCACCATCTAATCCGACTGGTATGATTTATACTCGTGAAGAATTACTAGCTATCGGAAATTGGGCAGTTGAGCATGATATTCTCATCCTAGCAGATGATATTTATGGTCGTTTGGTCTATAACGGGAATGAGTTCGTACCAATCTCTAGTCTATCAGAAGCCATTCGCAAGCAAACCATTGTCATTAACGGTGTATCAAAAGCTTATGCAATGACGGGTTGGCGGGTAGGTTATGCAGTGGGTGATCCAGAAATCATTGCTGCTATGAGCAAATTGACAGGTCAAACAACTTCTAACCTAACTGCTGTTTCACAATATGCGGCTATTGAAGCCTTAACAGGACCACAGGATTCTGTTGATATCATGCGTCAGGCTTTTGAGGAGCGTCTCAATACCATTTATCCGCTATTATGTGAGGTTCCTGGTTTTGAAGTCGTTAAGCCACAAGGAGCCTTCTATCTCTTCCCAAATGTTAAAAAAGCCATGGAGATGAAAGGTTATACGGATGTTACTGACTTTACAACAGCTATTCTTGAGGAAGTTGGTTTGGCACTCATAACAGGAGCAGGATTGGAGCGCCAGAAAATGTGCGCCTCAGCTATGCGACGGACCTAGACACGCTTAAAGAAGCTGTTAAACGCTTGAAAGCATTTATGGAAAAATAAAAGAAAAAGAAAAGGAAAAATAATGACAAAACGTGTAACGATTATTGATGTAAAAGACTATGTTGGTCAAGAAGTGACGATTGGCGCTTGGGTTGCCAATAAATCAGGAAAAGGGAAAATCGCTTTCTTGCAATTGCGTGATGGAACAGCCTTTTTCCAAGGTGTAGCCTTTTAAACCGAAACTTTTTAGAAAAAAATTTGGTGAAGAAGTGGGGACTTGAGAAGTTTGATGTCATCAAACGTTTGAGCCAGGAAACTTCTGTTTATGTGACAGGTATTGTCAAAGAAGACGAACGTTCTAAGTTTGGTTATGAGTTGGATATCACAGATATCGAAGTGATTGGTGAATCTCAAGACTACCCAATCACACCAAAAGAACACGGAACAGACTTCTTGATGGACAACCGTCACTTGTGGCTCCGTTCTCGTAAGCAAGTAGCGGTGATGCAAATCCGTAACGCTATCATCTATGCAACTTATGAGTTCTTTGACAAGAACGGCTTCATGAAGTTTGATAGCCCAATTCTTTCAGGAAATGCTGCAGAAGATTCAACTGAACTCTTTGAAACAGACTACTTCGGAACTCCAGCCTACTTGAGCCAATCAGGTCAGCTTTACCTAGAAGCAGGTGCGATGGCTCTTGGTCGTGTCTTTGACTTTGGTCCAGTATTCCGTGCTGAAAAATCAAAAACACGCCGTCACTTGACTGAGTTCTGGATGATGGACGCAGAGTACTCATACTTGACACACGATGAGTCACTTGACTTGCAAGAAGCTTATGTAAAAGCTCTTCTACAAGGTGTTCTTGACCGTGCGCCTCAAGCCTTGGAAACCTTGGAACGTGATACAGAACTCTTGAAACGCTATATTGCAGAGCCATTCAAACGCATCACTTACGATCAAGCTATTGACCTCTTGCAAGAGCATGAAAATGATGAAGATGCTGACTACGAACATCTTGAGCATGGTGATGACTTTGGTTCACCACATGAAACTTGGATTTCAAACCACTTTGGTGTGCCAACATTTGTCATGAACTATCCAGCAGCCATCAAGGCATTTTACATGAAACCAGTTCCTGGAAATCCAGAGCGCGTGCTTTGTGCAGACTTGCTTGCTCCAGAAGGCTACGGAGAAATCATCGGTGGTTCTATGCGTGAGGAAGACTACGATGCCCTTGTTGCTAAGATGGATGAACTTGGTATGGACCGTACAGAGTATGAATTCTACCTTGACCTTCGTAAATACGGTACAGTTCCACACGGTGGATTTGGTATCGGTATCGAACGTATGGTAACCTTTGCAGCAGGAACAAAACACATCCGTGAGGCTATTCCATTTCCACGTATGTTGCACCGTATTAAACCGTAAGAATAGGAAAACGCCCATGTGGCGTTTTTTCGCATTTCAGAGTTTTTACTTGCGTAAAAAATTGTTTTCTAGTATAATAGTTTATTGTGAGCGAACCTCACTTACCCCTTGCAAAGTCTTGGGGTCATTAGACCAAAAGGAGGAACATATCAATGGCTAAATACGAAATTCTTTATATCATTCGTCCAAACATTGAAGAAGAAGCTAAAAACGCTTTGGTAGCACGTTTTGACTCTATTTTGACTGACAACGGTGCAACTGTTGTTGAATCAAAAACTTGGGAAAAACGTCGTCTTGCATACGAAATCCAAGATTTCCGTGAAGGACTTTACCACATCGTTAACGTTGAAGCAAACGACGACGCAGCTCTTAAAGAGTTTGACCGTCTTTCAAAAATCAACGCTGACATTCTTCGTCACATGATCGTCAAAACTGACGCGTAAGAAGGTAAACTATGATTAACAATGTTGTACTTGTAGGGCGTATGACACGTGACGCTGAGTTGCGTTATACCCCATCAAATGTAGCAGTTGCGACTTTTACTCTTGCAGTAAACCGTACATTTAAGAGTCAAAATGGCGAACGTGAGGCTGATTTTATCAATGTCGTTATGTGGCGTCAACAGGCTGAAAACCTAGCTAACTGGGCTAAAAAAGGCTCACTTATCGGGGTGACTGGTCGTATCCAGACTCGTAGTTACGATAACCAGCAAGGACAACGTGTCTACGTGACAGAGGTCGTGGCTGAGAATTTCCAAATGTTGGAAAGCCGTAGTGTGCGTGAGGGTCACACAGGTGGAGCTTACTCTGCACCAACTGCAAACTATTCAGCACCTACAAATTCAGTACCAGACTTTTCACGTGATGAAAATCCATTTGGAGCAACAAATCCATTGGATATTTCAGATGATGATTTACCATTCTAATGGACAACTAAAATTATAAAGGAGAAAAAACATGGCTCAACAACGTCGTGGCGGATTCAAACGCCGTAAAAAAGTTGATTACATCGCAGCAAACAAAATTGAATATGTTGATTACAAAGATACTGAGCTTCTTAGCCGTTTCGTTTCAGAACGTGGGAAAATCCTTCCTCGTCGTGTAACAGGAACTTCAGCTAAAAACCAACGTAAAGTAACAACAGCTATCAAACGCGCTCGCGTAATGGCTTTGATGCCTTTCGTAAACGAAGATTAAAAAAAGAGGTCCAGTGGACCTCTTTTTCATGAGCTTTAAAACAAGAAAGCGAATTGAGACCCGGTTGGGTCTTTTTTTCACGAGCCTTGAAATGAGAGAGCGAGTTGAGGTCAGGGTGGACCTCTTTTTCATGAGCTTGAAAACAAGAAAGCGAATTAAGACCCGAGTGGGTCTTTTTTTCACGAGTTCTGGAATGAGAGAGCGAGTTGGGCCGAGTGGCTCCCTTTTTACGAGTTTGAAAACAAGAGAACACATTAAAAGCACGATGGAGCTTTTTCATAAACATGTTTCTTTTCTCATATAAGGACTTATACTCAATGAAAATCAAAGAGCAAACTAGGAAACTAGCCGCAGGCTGTACTTGAGTACGGTAAGGCGACGTTGACGTGGTTTGAATTTGATTTTCGAAGAGTATTACAATAAAAAAACTGGAAATTTTTTGAACATAGGGGATTTGCCTACTTTTATGGTATAATGGAAAGAGTTAGATTGAAAGAGGTAGTAAGATGGATGCGAAATTAAGATACAAGGCAAAGAAGATAAAGATTGTCTTTTTTGATATTGATGATACCTTGCGAAATTCCAAGACTGGTTTTATTCCGTCTTCAATCCCAATTGTTTTTAAGCAATTAGGTGAGAAAGGAATTTTGACAGGTATTGCTTCTGGACGAGGGATTTTTGGTGTCGTGTCAGAGATTCGTGAACTCAATCCTGACTTTTTTGTGACCCTGAATGGGGCTTATATTGAAGATAAAAAAAGGTCAGGTTATTTATCAACATCAGATTGAGAAGTCAGATGTTGAGGAGTATATCTCTTGGGCCAAGCAAGAGGGAATTGAGTATGGCTTGGTTGGGAGTCATGATGCCAAGTTGTCGATTCGCACTGATATGATTAGTGAGGCTATCAATCCAATTTACCCCGATTTGGATGTGAATCCAGATTTCCATGAAAAAGAAGCTATCTATCAGATGTGGACTTTTGAAGATAAAGGAGATGACTTGCGTTTGCCTGATAGTCTCTCAGACAAACTTCGCATGGTTCGTTGGCATGAGCATTCGTCTGACATTGTGCCGATTTCAGGCTCCAAAGCGACAGGTGTGGAAAAGGTTGTGGAACACCTAGGCTTGAAACCAGAGAACGTCATGGTCTTTGGAGATGGGCTCAACGACTTGGAACTCTTTGATTATGCTGGAATCAGCGTTGCAATGGGAATTTCTCATGATAACATCAAAGAAAAAGCAGATTATATTACAAAAACATTAGAAGAAGATGGCATTTTTGATGCCTTAGAAGGATTTGGTATGGTAGAAAAAGAATTGCATTTTCCACAAGTAGACATTGAAACAGTAGAGGGTCCTATCGCGACTATTAAGACCAATCACGGGGACTTGCGTATCAAGCTCTTCCCTGAACATGCTCCTAAAACAGTGGCTAACTTTGTAGCTCTTTCGAAAGATGCCTACTATGATGGTGTCATTTTCCATCGTATTATCAAGGATTTTATGATTCAAGGTGGAGACCCAACTGGAACTGGTATGGGTGGCGAGTCAATCTACGGCGAATCATTTGAGGATGAATTCTCAGAAGAACTTTACAATATCCGCGGTGCTCTTTCCATGGCCAATGCTGGTCCAAATACCAACGGTAGCCAGTTCTTTATCGTGCAAAATCAACATTTGCCTTATTCTAAGAAAGAAATTGCTCGTGGTGGTTGGCCAGAACCGATTGCGGAAATCTATGCCAACCAAGGTGGAACCCCTCACTTAGACCGCCGTCATACTGTTTTTGGTCAGCTAGCTGATGAAGCTTCTTATGCTGTCTTAGACGCCATTGCAGCTGTTGAGACAGGAGCTATGGACAAGCCAGTTGAAGATGTTGTGATTGAAACAATTGAAATCGAGGACTAAGATGAAAATCGGTGATAAACTAAAGGGGCGTATTACAGGGATTCAGCCCTACGGTGCCTTTGTTGAGCTAGAGACGGGTGATACGGGGCTGATTCACATTTCAGAGATTCGGACAGGCTTTATTGAAAATATTCATGAAGCCTTGAAAGTCGATGAAGAGGTTCAAGTTCAAGTAGTGGATTTAGATGAATTTACAGGGAAAGCCAGCCTTTCTATCCGCACTTTGGAGGAAGAAAAGCACCAGTTTCCGAGACGGAGACGCTTTTTCAAGCGACCGTTTTAACTACGGCTTTGCTCCTCTTAAACGAATGATGCCAATTTGGACCAAGGAAGCCCTTCAACATTTGAAGAATCAGAAGCACTAATTAGAAATCTCTATTTTTTGTAATATTAATATAAATTTGCTATAATAAGACCATGGAAGAAGAACAATTATTAAAATCAGGAGAGCGCATTAATCAGCTCTTTTCGACAGATATTAAAATCATTCAAAATAGAGAGGTTTTTAGCTATTCGGTGGATAGTGTTCTCTTGTCACGTTTTCCACATTTTCCTAAAAAGGGATTGATTGTGGATTTCTGTGCTGGGAATGGAGCAGTAGGGCTTTTTGCCAGCACTCGTACCCAGGCACAGATTTTGGCTGTTGAGATTCAGGAGCGTTTGGCGGATATGGCTGAACGCTCTGTCCGTTTGAATGGTTTAGAAGAGCAGATGGAGGTCATCTGTGATGATTTGAAAAATATGCCTGCTTACATCCAGGGAAGTAAGGTGGATATGATTTTGTGTAATCCACCCTATTTCAAGGTGGATCCTCATTCCAATCTGAACGAGAGCGAACATTATCTCTTGGCTCGCCACGAAATCACGACTAATTTGGAAGAAATCTGTCGTAGTGCCCAGAGTATTCTCAAGTCTAATGGGCGTTTGGCCATGATTCATCGTCCTGATCGACTTTTAGATATCTTGGACAGCTTGCAACGGCATAATCTAGCACCTAAGCGTCTGCAATTTGTCTATCCAAAAAGAGAAAAGGAAGCTAATATGCTCTTAATTGAGGCTATCAAGGATGGTTCAACAAGCGGTTTTAAGGTTTTACCACCTCTCATTGTTCACAATGATGATGGCTCTTATACGCCCGAACTCGAAGAGATTTATTATGGTTCATAAGGCTTATATGTATGTGCTGGAGTGTCGTGATGGCTCCTACTATACAGGCTATACGACTGATGTGAGAAGACGCCTCGCTGTCCATAATAGTGGGAAGGGAGCCAAATATACACGAGCACGATTGCCAGTCAAACTTATCTATGCTCAAGGTTTTGCCAGTAAGGAAGAAGCCATGTCGGCAGAAGCCCTTCTCAAGCGTAAGAAGAGGCCACAGAAGGAGCAATTTTTATCTGAAAATCAAGATAGAAATTTACTCAGTTATTTGAAGAATCGTGAGGAGTCCTTTGACTCCTCTTACTTTTGTCAAAAAGCGAAAAAAATGCTACAATAAAGAGAATAAACAAAATGAGGTATTATCATGTCTAAGATTCTAGTATTTGGTCACCAAAATCCAGACTCAGATGCCATCGGGTCATCTGTAGCTTTTGCCTACCTTGCAAAAGAAGCTTATGGTTTGGATACGGAAGCTGTTGCTCTTGGAACTCCAAATGAAGAAACAGCCTTTGTCTTGAACTATTTTGGTGTGGAGGCACCGCGTGTTATCACTTCTGCTAAAGCAGAAGGTGCAGAGCAAGTTATCTTGACTGACCACAATGAATTCCAACAATCTGTATCAGATATCGCTGAAGTAGAAGTTTATGGTGTTGTAGACCACCACCGTGTGGCTAACTTTGAAACTGCAAGCCCACTTTACATGCGTTTGGAACCAGTTGGATCAGCTTCTTCAATCGTTTACCGTATGTTCAAAGAACATGATGTAGCTGTTCCTAAAGAGATTGCTGGTTTGATGCTTTCAGGTTTGATTTCAGATACTCTCCTTTTGAAATCACCAACAACACACTCAACAGATAAAGTCATTGCTCCAGAATTGGCTGAATTGGCTGGTGTAAACTTGGAAGAATATGGTTTGGCTATGTTGAAAGCTGGTACAAACTTGGCTAGCAAATCTGCTGAAGAATTGATTGACATTGATGCTAAGACTTTTGAATTGAATGGAAATAATGTCCGTGTTGCTCAAGTAAACACAGTTGACATCGCTGAAGTATTGGAACGTCAAGCGGAAATCGAAGCTGCAATGCAGGCTGCTAACACAGCAAATGGTTACTCTGACTTTGTCTTGATGATTACAGATATCGTCAACTCAAACTCAGAAATCCTAGCACTTGGTGCTAACATGGACAAGGTCGAAGCAGCCTTCAACTTCAAACTTGAAAACAACCATGCCTTCCTTGCTGGTGCCGTTTCACGTAAGAAACAAGTGGTACCTCAATTGACTGAAAGCTTCAATGCTTAAGATTTTGGTTATCAATTCAAATTAGGAAAGGCTAGTTTGAATCATATCGAAGGGAGTTTCGGCTCCTTTTTTTCTAGGAGTGAAATATGTTAGACAATGGCGATTTGATTTTTGTGAGAGATGAGTCGGACATGGGAAAGGCCATCCAGACTTCTACGGGCAACTATAGTCATGTTGCCATTTATTTGGATGGGATGATTTACCATGCTAGTGGACAGGCGGGTGTTGTCTGTCAGAAACCAGCAGACTTCTTTGAGTCCAATCACTTGTACGACCTCTATGTCTACTCAGAAATGGATATTCAGTCTGTCAAGGAGAGAGCTTGTAAGCATCTTGGATCTCCCTACAATGCTTCTTTCTATCCAGATGGATCTGGTTTTTACTGTTCCCAGTATATAGCAGAAATCCTACCGATTTTTGAAACTATTCCCATGAAATTTGGAGATGGGGAGCAGGAGATTAGTGATTTTTGGAGAGAATATTACAGAGAACTAGGTTTGCCTGTGCCTCTAGACCAAGCTGGGACCAATCCTAGTCAGTTGGCAGCATCTTCTCTGTTAGAATGTAAAGAAAGGAATCTTCATGATTCAGATTTTTAATCCCTCTCGTTTGACGAGACAGCCATTTTTTGGAGAATTGATCCGCTATCTGGACCAGCATGATGATGTGATTCTACGAGAAATCAAGGCTCAATTTCCAGATGTAGCAGTTGATAAACTCATGGAAGAGTATATCAAGGCTGGATTGATTCTACGAGAAAATAAGCGTTATTACCTCAATCTTCCTTTGCTGGAATCACTTGATAGTCTCGAACTGGACCAAGAGATTTTTGTCAGCGAAGATAGTCCAGTCTATCAAGCCTTGTTGGAGAAGAGTTTTGAGACAGAATTGCGTAATCAGACCAATGCAGCCATTTTGGTTGAACAGACAGACTTTGCGCGAACAAAAATGACCCTGTCCAATTATTTCTACAAGGTCAAACAGCAGTATCCTTTGACAGAAAAACAGCAGGATCTCTATGCCATTTTTGGGAGATGTTAATCCTGAGTATGCTCTCAAATATATGACAACTTTTTTTGTTGAAATTTCTTAAAAAAAGACCAGCTCATGCAGAAACGCCGTGATATCTTTGTGGACAGTTTAGTGGTCTTGGGCTATATTGTCCAAAATGAAGATGGAAAGTATGAGTTGGCAGTCGAATTTGACAAGGAAAGATTAATTTTCTTTATACTCAATGAAAATCAAAGAGCAAACTAGGAAGCTAGCCGCAGGTTCCTCAAAGCACTGCTTTGAGGTTGTAGATAAGACTGACGAGGTCAGCTCAAAACACTGTTTTGAGGTTGCAAGGTGAAGCTGACGTGGTTTGAAGAGATTTTCGAAGAGTATTAAAAACTAAAACAAGGTTAGGAATGCCTCCTAGCCTTGTTTTGTGATTATAAATAATTTTCTGCGACGGCTGCATCTCCTGGGTAGGCTTCTTTCTTGCCTTGGACGATTTGGTAGCAATCGGCTCCCTTACCAGCGATAATAACTGCATCTAATTCTTGACTTGTGATAGCCATAGCTGCCTTAATCGCTTCTTGGCGATCTGCAATCTTTTCAACAGGATGGCTGATATAGCTACTGATTTCATCCGCAATGGCCATTGGGTCCTCATAGTTGGGGTCATCAGCAGTCAGAAAGACTTGAATCTCAGGGTGTTGATTAAGGAGGAGGCCAAAGTCCTTACGACGGCTTTCTCCCTTGTTTCCTGTCGAACCTAGAACCAGTGCAATCTTTCCAGTTTGATGAGTTTCTACGACGTTTATTAGTTTTTTCAGACTATCCCCATTGTGGGCGTAATCGATGAAGACCTTAGCTCCATTTTTCTGAGTGAGAACTTCCATACGTCCAGGAACGCGTGTTGCTGCGATTCCTTTTTTGATGTCCTCTAGACTGGCACCTAGACGGAGACAAGCAAGTCCAGCCGCGACTGCATTTTCTTGGTTAAAGTGGCCAATCAGTTGGATATCATAATCACCAGCGAGTTTTCCGCTTGCTGAAAAGCTAAAGGCTTTAGAATTCTCGATTTGGTTACTCGACTGACTACCATAGAAATCATGGTCTTGATCTTCCACCTGTTCTTTCAAGACAGAAAAGTGGTCCATGTCACTGTTAATGATGACTGCTCGGCTATTTTCCATCAAAAGACGCTTGTGGTAGAAGTAGTCTTCAAAGCTAGGGTGTTCAATCGGGCCGATATGGTCTGGAGTGATGTTAAGAAAGACACCTACATCAAAGGTCAGACCATAGACTCGATGGACTAGATAGGCTTGACTAGAGACTTCCATTACAAGATGGGTTCTTCCGTTCTTAACAGCTTGAGCCATCATGTCAAAGAGGTCTATATTTTCAGGTGTTGAGAATGAAGATTTAAGAAAGTCTTGCCATCCAAAGTCGTATTCATGGTTGACAAGAGGGCGGTTGGGTAACGTTGAGATAGGATGTTGTATGCAAAGTAGGCTGCTGTCGTCTTTCCTTTTGTCCCTGTGAAAGCGAGAATTTTAAGTTTTTCTTGTGGATTACCATAGAATTCCATAGCAATCAAACTCATGGCTTTCTTTATATCGTTCACAATGATGACAGGGATACCGACTTCGTAGTCCTTTTCAGCTACATACCAAGCTAAGCCTTGTGTTATAGCAGAAAGAAGGTATTCTTTTTTAAAGGCAGCACCTTTTGCAAAAAAAAGAGTGTCTTCTTTTACTTTTCGGCTATCGTAGCTGATGCTATCAAAAACAACTTCTCTGTAGTTATAGTGGTAATGACCTTGGTCAATAATTTCGCGAAAAAGGCCATCTTTCTTTAAAATATCTAATACGGTTTCAATCTTAATCATACTTTCCATTATAAACTTCAAGCCCGAATTTTACAAGTAACAAGGAAAAGTTTATAATGGAAGATGAGGAATTTTTCCTAGTGATTAAAATTAAATGAGGAATCTATGTCTAACGAAAACAATCACCAGCAGGCCCAGATGTTGCGGGGAACTGCTTGGTTAACGGCTAGTAACTTTATCAGTCGCCTGCTTGGGGCCATTTATATTATCCCCTGGTATATCTGGATGGGGTCTTATGCGGCTACAGCCAATGGTCTTTTTACCATGGGCTACAATATCTATGCCTGGTTCTTGCTGGTTTCAACAGCAGGGATTCCAGTTGCAGTGGCTAAGCAAGTGGCCAAGTACAATACCATGCGAGAAGAGGAGCATAGCTTTGCCCTGATTCGGAGCTTTTTAGGCTTTATGACGGGACTAGGTCTGGTTTTTGCTTTAGTCTTGTATATCTTTGCTCCTTGGCTAGCAGACTTGTCTGGCGTGGGCAAAGACTTGATCCCAATCATGCAGAGCTTGGCTTGGGCGGTCTTGATTTTCCCATCTATGAGTGTGATTCGAGGCTTCTTCCAAGGGATGAATAATCTCAAACCTTATGCCATGAGTCAAATCGCTGAGCAGGTCATTCGTGTTATCTGGATGCTTTTAGCAACCTTTATCATTATGAAGCTCGGTTCAGGAGATTATCTAGCAGCGGTTACCCAATCCACCTTTGCTGCCTTTGTCGGCATGGTAGCCAGTTTTGCAGTTTTGATTTATTTCCTTGCCCAAGAAGGTTTACTAAAAAGAGTCCTTGAAACAGGCGATAAGATTAATAGTAGGCGTCTCTTGGTCGACACCATTAAGGAAGCCATTCCTTTTATCTTGACTGGTTCGGCTATTCAGCTTTTCCAAATCTTGGACCAAAATACCTTTATCAATAGCATGAAGTGGTTTACCAACTATAGTAATGAAGACTTAATTGTCATGTTTTCTTATTTCTCAGCCAATCCTAATAAAATCACGATGATTTTGATTTCTGTTGGGGTCTCGATTGGTAGTGTAGGCTTGCCACTCTTGACTGAAAACTATGTCAAGGGGGACTTGAAGGCAGCTTCTCGCTTAGTTCAAGACAGCATTACCATGCTTTTCTTATTCCTGTTGCCAGCAACGGTTGGAGTGGTTATGGTAGGAGAACCTCTTTATACAGTCTTCTATGGCAAGCCAGATAGTTTGGCTATGGGCTTGTTTGTCTTTGCAGTTTTGCAGTCTACTATTTTAGGCTTGTACATGGTCTTGTCGCCAATGCTTCAGGCCATGTTCCGTAACCGTAAGGCAGTTCTCTATTTTATCTATGGTTCGATTGCCAAGTTGGTATTGCAAATTCCAACTATTGCTCTTTTCCACAGTTATGGTCCTTTGATTTCCACAACTATCGGTCTTATCATTCCTAACGTCTTGATGTATCGTGATATTTGTAAGGTAACGGGTGTCAAGCGCAAGGTGATTGTGAAGCGAACCATTTTAATCAGTTTGTTGACCCTTGTTATGTTCATCGGTGTAGGTGCCATCCAGTGGATTTTAGGATTTGTCTTCCAACCAAGTGGACGTTTGTGGAGTTTCCTTTATGTAGCTCTTGTCGGTGCCATGGGAGGAGGAGTTTATGGATCCTTGAGTCTTCGCACTCGCTTATTGGACAAGGTGATTGGACAAGCTCAAGCAGATCGCCTGCGAGCAAAATTAAGAATTTCTCAATAAATTTTTTTATAAATAAAAGGAATAATTTGAACGTTTCTATCAAGGAATGATTGAATTATTCTCTTTTTTTATTATTTTGTAGAATAATTTCTATAGTTTGTAGATGTAAGGATTGATTTTTTTAAAAAAAGTTATTGACTAAATAAAATCCGAGTTGTATAATAAGACAAATATTTAAATCAGGAGGTTCTGGAAATGAAAAAGTCTAAAGCCAAGTATGCAACACTTGCAGGTGTCGTTTTAAGTGCAGGTATTTTTGTTAAGTGCCTGTGGAAATTCTAACACAGCGTCAAAAAAACATATAACTATGTTTATACTAGTGATCCATCAAGTTTGAACTATCTAGCAGAAAACCGTGCCACAACTAATGATATTGTGACCAATCTGGTAGATGGTCTCATGGAAAATGACCAATATGGGAACTATGTCCCGTCCTTGGCAGAGGATTGGAGTGTTTCTCAAGACGGTTTGACCTATACCTACAAACTGCGTAAAGATGCTAAATGGTATACTGCAGATGGAGATGAATATGCTCCTGTTACTGCCCAAGATTTGTCACTGGTTTGAAATATGCAGCTGATAAAAAATCAGAAGCCTTGTACTTAGTGCAAGAATCCGTTGCAGGTTTAGATGATTATATCACTGGTAAAACAAGCGACTTTTCAACTGTCGGAGTCAAGGCACTTGATGACCAAACAGTTCAATATACCTTGACACGACCAGAACCTTACTGGAACTCAAAAACAACCTCAACCATTCTCTTCCCAGTCAATGCAGATTTCTTGAAATCAAAAGGAGATGATTTTGGGAAGGTAGACCCATCTAGCATTTTGTACAATGGACCTTTCTTGATGAAATCCTTTGTTTCAAAATCAGTTATCGAATTCAAGAAAAATCCTAACTACTGGGATACCAAAAATGTCTTTGTAGATGATGTGAAATTGGCTTATTATGATGGTAGTGATCAAGATGCACTGGCTCGTAACTTTGTCGAGGGGGCATACAGTTATGCTCGTCTCTATCCAAACAGTTCAAGTTTTGAAGGGATTAAAGAGAAGAATAAGGACAATATCATCTATAGCATGCAAGATGCTACTTCTTACTTCTTAAACTTTAACTTGGATAGAAAATCTTATAAATTCACTTCCAAGACAAGTGATGCTGAAAAGAAATCGACTCAAGAAGCGGTTCTGAATAAAAACTTCCGTCAAGCCATTAATTTTGCCTATGACCGTACGGCCTACGGGGCTCAATCTCAAGGAGAAGAGGGGGCAACTAAGATTTTGCGTAACTTGGTTGTTCCTCCAAACTTCGTAAGTATCAACGGAAAAGACTTTGGTGAAGTAGTAGCCTCTAAGATGGTCAATTATGGTAAGGAATGGCAAGGAATCAACTTTGCGGATGCCCAAGATCCATACTACAATGCTGAAAAAGCCAAGGCTAAATTTGCAGAGGCTAAGAAAGAACTCCAAGCTAAAGGAGTTCAATTCCCTATCCACTTGGACATGACAGTTGACCAAGCTGCTAAAAAGGGTGTCCAAGAGGCAAATTCTATGAAACAATCTATTGAAGCAGCCTTAGGTGCAGATAATGTTGTAATTGATATTCAACAACTCTCCACTGAAGACTATGATAGTACAAGCTATCTGGCTCAGACTGCTGCTCAGAAAGATTATGATCTTTACAATGGTGGTTGGGGATCTGACTATCAAGATCCATCAACTTATCTTGATATTTTCAATGTGAAGAGCGGTGGAGTGTTGCAAAATCTGGGTATAGAGCCTGGTGAATCTAATGATAAGGCTAAGGCTGTTGGACTGGATATCTACACTCAAATGCTGGAAGAAGCCAATAAGGAGCAAGATCTTGCAAAACGCTATGAAAAGTATGCTGAGATCCAAGCATGGTTGGTAGATAGCGCTTTAGCGATTCCAAATATTTCTAAGGGGGGAACACCGGTATTGAGAAAAACAGTTCCTTTCTCAGAACCATATTCTTTAGCTGGTAATAAAGGTATCGAATCATATAAATACCTCAAAGTACAAGATAAAACAGTCACAAAAGACGAATTTGAAAAAGCTAAAGAAAAATGGTTGAAAGAAAAAGAAGAATCCAATAAAAAAGCCCAAGAAGAATTGGCAAAACATGTCAAATAAGAATTTTTCAAGAAAACGATGGTTTCGAAGGAAACTGTCGTTTTTTATAGAATGATGGCAAATTTGGAAGAAAAGTGCTTACATTTTTTCTTAGTTAATTAGATTTATGATATAATGAATATAATAAAAGGTTATGGAAAACTAGGTTCGAAATCTCCCCAATGTTGATTGAAGTATGCACATGCTAGGGTGATTTTATAGGAGGGATGCCATCTACTGGAAAAGTAAGATAAAATGCAACAAATGATAAGTTCTTCTTTTATGTGAAGAGTTCTTATTTGCCTATTTACTAATCGTTATGGAGGTAACATCATGGGCGCTATTATGGAGTTTGCAACAGAAAAACAGATTGCATCATTTCTGTCAACTTGTCACATTGAAGGGCAAAAGAATTTTCTGATGGCTTTCAAGAAAAAGACATGGATGAAATCTTTTATTGATTTCTTTATTGTAGGAGGAAGTTACTATGTTCAGTCGAGTGTGAAGCCTAAGATTCTGGCATTCACACCTAAGGGAATCTACTTGATGGACATCAGTGATGTAACTGAAATCGTTTTAATCAAGTCCTTGAGATGACTTGGAATCAAGTTCAAGATTTTACTTATAAGCCAGTCTTGAATACAGTTAGACTGAACTGGCACTATCAAAATGAAGACTATATTTTTTCTGTGGATGTTGGTCAGATTAGTCAGCATGTGGGCCAATATCAATTTAACAAAGGGCATTATGACTATTTATCCCAACACGATTTCTTTCAGTCAAAGTAAACTCTAGCAATCATCGTCACAAAAGAATCTGGAAGCTTTTCTGGATTCTTTTTAGCTTTACTAGCTAATACTCAATGAAAATCAAAGAGCAAACTAGGAAGCTAGCCGCAAGCTGCTCAAAACACGGTTTTGAGGTTATGGATAGAACTGACGAAGTCAGCTCAAAACACTGTTTTGAGGTTGTAGATAAGACTGACGAAGTCAGTCACATATCTACGGTAAGGCGACGCTGACGTGGTTTGAAGAGATTTTCGAAGAGTATAAGTCTATAGCTTGAAACTATAACTAGCTCTTGAAAAGAAGAAAATGAGTTGATGAAAATAAGTGGTACAATAGTTACTATAGATTTGGAGGAATTGTATGAGCAAGGAATTACACATTAACACAATTTTGGCCCAGGCGGGTATTAAGTCAGATGAAGCGACAGGGGCCTTGGTGACACCGCTTCATTTTTCAACGACCTATCAGCATCCAGAGTTTGGTCGATCTACTGGGTTTGACTATACACGCACTAAAAACCCAACTCGCAGTAAGGCGGAAGAAGTCTTGGCGGCTATTGAGTCAGCAGACTATGCCCTAGCTACTAGCTCAGGTATGTCAGCTATTGTACTGGCCTTTAGCGTCTTTCCAGTAGGAAGTAAGGTCTTGGCGGTGCGTGACCTTTATGGAGGTTCTTTCCGCTGGTTTAACCAAGTGGAGCAGGAAGGCCGTTTCCATTTTACCTATGCCAATACAGAAGAAGAGTTGATTGCCGAGTTAGAAAAGGACGTGGATGTTCTCTATATCGAAACACCAACCAATCCCTTGATGTTGGAATTTGATATCGAAAAACTGGCAAAATTAACTCATGCTAAGGGTGCCAAAGTGGTGGTAGACAATACCTTCTACAGCCCTATCTACCAACGTCCAATTGAAGATGGAGCGGATATCGTTCTTCATTCAGCAACCAAGTATCTAGCAGGTCACAATGATGTCTTGGCTGGAGTGGTTGTGACCAATAGTTTAGAAACATACGAGAAGCTTTTTTACAATCTCAATACGACAGGGGCAGTATTGTCACCGTTTGACAGCTATCAATTGATTCGTGGTCTCAAGACCTTGTCTCTTCGTATGGAGCGCTCAACAGCTAACGCCCAAGAAGTGGTTGCCTTTTTGAAGGATTCTCCAGCAGTCAAGGAAGTTCTCTATACTGGTCGTGGGGGGCATGATTTCCTTTAAGGTAGCGGATGAAACACGCATTCCGCATATCTTGAACAGCCTCAAGGTCTTCTCTTTTGCAGAAAGTTTGGGTGGGGTGGAAAGTCTCATTACTTATCCAACGACGCAAACTCACGCTGATATTCCAGCAGAAGTGCGCCATTCTTATGGTTTGACAGATGACCTCTTGCGCTTGTCGATTGGGATTGAGGATGCTAGGGATTTGATTGCAGATTTGCGCCAAGCCTTGGAAGGATAAGACGAAGATGGGAAAATATGATTTTACAAGCCTGCCCAATCGTTTAGGACACCATACCTATAAATGGAAAGAGGCAGAAACGGATAGTGAAGTCCTACCAGCTTGGATAGCGGATATGGACTTTGTAGTCTTGCCTGAAATCCGCCAAGCCGTGCAAACTTATGCGGATCAACTGGTTTATGGCTATACCTATGCCAGTGAAGAGTTAATTAAGGAAGTTCAAAAGTGGGAAGCCACACAACACGGTTACCACTTTGACAAAGAGGATCTTGTCTTTATCGAGGGTGTAGTTCCAGCCATCTCAACAGCTATTCAAGCCTTTACAAAAGAAGGCGAAGCGGTTCTGATTAACACACCTGTCTATCCACCCTTTGCTCGCAGTGTCAAGTTGAATAATCGTAGATTGATTACTAATTCTTTGGTGGAAAAGGATGGTCTGTTTGAGATTGACTTTGATCAACTGGAGAAGGATTTGGTGGAAGAGGAGGTCAAACTCTATATTCTTTGTAACCCTCACAATCCTGGTGGACGTGTGTGGGAAAAAGAAGTGTTGGAAAAAATTGGGCAACTCTGCCAAAAACACGGTGTTTTCTTGGTTTCAGATGAGATTCACCAAGATTTGGCCCTCTTTGGTCACAAACACCAGTCTTTTAATACCATTAATCCTGCCTTTAAAGAATTTGCGATTGTCTTGAGCAGTGCTACTAAAACATTTAACATCGCTGGAACAAAAAATTCCTATGCCGTCATTGAAAATCCTAAGTTGAGACTGGCTTACCAGAAACGCCAGTTGGCCAATAACCAGCATGAAATTTCAGGCTTGGGTTATTTGGCGACAGAAGCTGCCTATCGATACGGTAAAGATTGGTTAGAGGAACTCAAACAAGTCTTTGAAGACCATATTAATTATGTGGTAGATTTATTTGGAAAAGAGACTAAAATCAAGGTCATGAAACCGCAAGGAACCTACTTGATTTGGCTTGATTTTTCAGCTTATGACCTGACTGATGAAAAATTACAAGAGTTGTTGAGGAATGAAGCCAAGGTTATTTTGAACCGTGGTTTGGATTTTGGGGAGGAAGGAAGTCTCCATGCCCGCCTCAATGTAGCCATGCCTAAATCTCTGTTGCAAGAAGTGTGTCAGCGGATTGTAACCACTTTTGCCAAACGTTAAAAATCCAGCCTTCTAGGAGAAAAGTCTTCCTAGGAGGCTATTTTCATGGGTGAAAATATGGTATAATAAAAAGATAAGGTAAAGGTGAAAATATGGCTAAATTGATTCCGGGAAAAGTCCGTATCGAAGGCGTTGCCCTTTATGAAACTGGTAAGGTTGATATCATCAAGGAAAAGAACAATCGGCTCTATGCTCGCGTTGCAGAAGAAGAACTGCGCTATAGTTTAGAGGATGATTTGGTTTTTTGTGCCTGCGATTTTTTCCAAAAGAGGGGCTATTGTGTGCATTTGGCGGCGCTGGAATATTTTCTAAAAAATGATGAGCGTGGTCAGAAAATCTTGCAGAGTCTGGAAGAAGGTCATGAAGAAAAAGAGGCCGTTGAAACCAAGGTGACCTTGGGCGGCAAATTTTTGGAACGAATGATGCCTCAAAAATCAGACCGAGCTTATGAATTATCAGCTGTTGGTCAGGTGGAAGCAGGAACCAATCATATCTTGTGGACATTGAGAATCGGGCAAATTAATAGCCAAAAATACTATGTCATTCGGGATATTCCACTCTTTTTAAGGATTGTCGAGCAGAGAAAGTCTTATATGATTGGCAAAACTTATGAGGAGTCTCTATCTTTGGAATCCTTTGATGAGGCTAGTCAAGAACTTTTGACTTTCTTGCGGGGACTAGTGGAGGAAGGACAGGCTCCAGACCTCTTTTTCCAAAACCAGGGTCGGCACCTCTTTTTTCCTCTGACTTTTTTTGAGCAGGGTGTGAATTTACTGATGACCTTGCCCCATTTTCAATTTGACCATCAAGTGGATAGCTACCAGACCTTACTTTTTCAGGATTTGCATGCTGATGCTAATCTATTTGCCTTTACAGTAACAGAATACTCGGACTATTTTGAAATGGAAATCAGTGAGAGTCCTAGGGTCAATGTCTTTTTATCAGGGAGCTGTGCTTTGTTTCATAAAGGTCAGGTTTATTTTTCTAACAGACCAGCAAATGCGTCTTCTCAAGGAAATCAAAGCGTTGCCTGTTGATCAACATGGGAAAAAAACACCTGCAATTTGATAGCAGTGACCGCGATAAGTTGGCTTCTTGTCTGACTCTTTTTGGCCAGATGGGGACTGTTTCAGCTCCAGAACGCTTTACAAATCAAAAACGTTTTCGCCATCGTTTTACTTTGACAGGGAAGAGGATAATCGGATTCGTTTAGAAATTCAGTTTGATTATGGGAATAGACAGGTATCTAGCCGACAAGAGCTAGAAGAATTGCCATTTTCGAGTGATGCGGACTTAGAAGAAAGAGTTTTCCAAGTCTGTTTGGCTGCTGGTTTTGAAGCAGACTTTCAATCTTGGCGTCAGGCCTTAAAAGCAGAATCTGTCTATCATTTCTTCCATGATATCATTCCAGCTTTTGAAAAACTGGGGAATGTTGACCTATCAGACAGATTAGAAGAACTTTATAATCTAGCGAGCCCTCAAGTGCAGATTGCTTCCAAGGGAGGTCTCTTAGAAATCCAGTTTGATTTTCAAGATATTGCCCAAGAGGAAATTGATCAAGCCATGCAGGCCTTGGTTGCCAACAAGGATTTTTACATTGATTCATCTAATCACGTCTACTTTTTTGATGAAGAAACCAAGAAAATTCGCCAAAATCTACAGGAACTGGGGCAGCTTGAATTAAAAGATGGGGCTTTGCAGGCTCGAAAATCCTTGGCCTACAGTTTAGCTCATCTTTGTGAAGGGCGAGACCGTGTTTCTTTCTCACAAGAATTCAAAAATCTGGCCCACGACTTGACGCATCCAGAGGACTTCCCTCGACAAGCAACTCAGGTTCAGGCTGATTTGCGAGATTATCAGGAAAAGGGAATCGGCTGGCTGCAAATGCTCCATCATTATGGTTTTGGTGGGATTTTGGCTGATGATATGGGACTTGGTAAAACCCTTCAAACCATTGCTTTTTTGACCAGTCAAGTGACAAAAGCAAGTCGAGTCTTGATTTTAGCTCCGTCAGGTTTGATCTACAACTGGGCAGATGAATTTCAGAAGTTTGCCCCACAGTTGGATGTGGCTGTTGTGCATGGTTTGAAAGCTAGTCGTGAAGAGATTCTTGCTGAAAGCCATCAAATCTATGTGACGAGCTATGCTACCTTCCGTCAGGACAGTGAACTTTATCAGGGGATGGCCTTTGACTTCCTTTTCTTAGATGAAGCTCAGGTCATGAAAAATGCCCAGACTAAGATTGCCCAGACCTTGAGACAATTTGTGGTGCCGTCGATCTTTGCCTTGTCAGGAACTCCGATTGAAAACCATCTGGGTGAGTTGTGGTCTATTTTCCAAATCGTCATGCCAGGACTTTTGCCAAGCAAGAAAGAATTTATGAAATTGCCAGCCGAGCGTGTGGCCCAGTTTATCAAGCCTTTCGTTATGCGACGCAAGAAAGAAGAAGTGCTGACTGAATTGCCAGACTTGATTGAGGTGGTTTATAAAAATGAACTGGAAGACCAGCAAAAGGCTATCTACCTAGCCCAGTTGCAACAGATGCGAGATCGTCTGGCTCAAGTGTCAGATCAGGAATTTCAGCGAAGTCGTGTAGAAATCTTATCTGGTCTGATGCGCTTGCGTCAAATCTGCGATACACCTGCACTCTTTATGGAGGATTATCAGGGAGCCAGTGGTAAACTGGATAGTCTCCGAGACCTGCTGCTACAGGTGGCAGACGGTGGACACCGTGTCTTGATTTTTCTCAGTTCAAGGGAATGTTGGAAAAAATCGAACAAGAACTGCCAGACTTGGGCTTGACTTCCTTTAAAATTACGGGTTCAACCCCAGCCAAGGAAAGACAGGACATGACCAAGGCCTTTAACCAAGGGGAAAGAGATGCCTTTCTGATTTCCCTCAAGGCAGGTGGGGTCGGTCTGAACCTGATAGGTGCTGATACGGTTATTTTGGTTGACCTTTGGTGGAATCCTGCAGTGGAAGCGCAAGCCATTGGCCGTGCCCATCGGATGGGACAGGAAGAAACGGTTGAGGTCTATCGCTTGGTAACCAAGGGAACCATTGAAGAAAAAATTCAGGAACTCCAAGAGCAAAAGAAACATCTGGTGTCACAAGTATTGGACGGAACAGAGTCACGTGGCAGTCTAACCCTAGCAGAAATTAGAGAAATTTTGGGAATTTCTGAAGCCAGCACTTGAAAAATCAAGACAATACGCTATAATGAAGTGTTGAAAGGAAATAGAAAATGAGAGAAGAACGATTTCCATTGGTGTCAGATGATGAGGTCATACTGACTGAGATGCCAGTCATGAACTTGTACGATGAATCTGACTTTATCAGTAATATCAAGGGAGAATACCGTGATAAAAATTATCTGGAGTGGGCTCCTATTACTGAAGAAACACCAGTCAAACCGATTGAAAAGCCAGTAGAGAAACCTAAAAAGGCTCCTTTAGGGGTAAAAAAAGAAGGAAAGAGCTATGCGGAGGTGGCGCGTGAAGAAGCGCGTGCGGACTTGAAAAAGAAACGCTCAGCAAGCTATCTGACTAAGGACATTACTCCTACAAGACGCCATTCTCAGCCAAGTCTAGTTAGACAGGGAAATCAACCTACCGCGCCTTTCCAAAAGGAAAACCCTGGTGAATTTGTCAAATATAGCCAAAAATTGACCCAGTCTCACTACATCTTGGCGGAAGAAGTCAAATCTATCTCTACCAAGAATGAAGAGGTAGCAGCACCTGCTCCAAAGAAAAACAACTATGATTTTCTGAAGAAGAGCCAAATTTACAATAAAAAAAGTAAACAAACAGAACAAGAACGTCGGGTTGTCCAAGAGTTGAATCTGACCAGAATTACAGAATAGGGGAGGAAACATGTCAAAGACATATCATTTTATAGGAATTAAGGGATCAGGGATGAGTGCCTTGGCCTTGATGTTGCACCAAATGGGACATAAGGTACAGGGATCAGATGTTGAAAAGTACTACTTTACTCAACGTGGTCTAGAGCAGGCGGGCATTACTATTCTTCCCTTTGATGAAAAGAACCTAGACGGTAATATGGAAATTATCGCTGGAAATGCCTTTCGTCCAGATAACAACGTCGAAATTGCCTATGCGGACCAAAATGGCATTAGCTACAAACGTTACCATGAGTTTCTAGGTAGCTTTATGCGTGACTTTGTCAGCATGGGAGTAGCAGGAGCACATGGAAAAACTTCAACGACAGGTATGTTGTCTCATGTCTTGTCTCACATCACAGACACTAGCTTCTTGATTGGGGATGGGACAGGTCGTGGTTCGGCCAATGCCAAATATTTTGTCTTTGAATCTGACGAATATGAGCGCCACTTCATGCCTTATCATCCAGAATACTCTATTATCACCAACATTGACTTTGACCATCCAGACTATTTCACAAGTCTAGAGGATGTTTTCAATGCTTTTAACGACTATGCCAAACAAATTACTCAAGGGTCTCTTTGTCTACGGTGAAGATGCAGAGTTGCGTAAAATTACGTCTGATGTACCAATTTATTACTATGGTTTTGAAGCAGAAGGCAATGACTTTGTAGCTAGCGAGCTTCTTCGTTCTACAACTGGTTCAACCTTCACAGTTCATTTCCGTGGTCAAGAATTGGGTCAATTCCATATCCCAACCTTTGGTCGTCACAATATCATGAATGCGACAGCCGTTATCGGATTGCTTTACACAGCAGGATTTGATTTGAACTTGGTGCGTGAACACTTGAAAACATTTGCAGGTGTTAAGCGTCGTTTCACTGAGAAAATTGTCAATGATACAGTAATTATCGATGACTTTGCCCACCATCCAACAGAAATCATTGCAACCTTGGATGCGGCTCGTCAAAAATACCCAAGCAAGGAAATTGTTGCAGTCTTCCAACCTCATACTTTTACAAGAACCATTGCCTTGTTGGATGACTTTGCCCACGCTTTGAATCAAGCGGATGCAGTTTATCTAGCGCAAATTTATGGATCTGCTCGTGAGGTAGACCATGGTGATGTTAAGGTAGAAGACCTAGCCAATAAAATTAATAAAAAACACCAAGTGATCACTGTTGAAAATGTTTCTCCACTCCTAGACCACGACAATGCTGTCTATGTCTTTATGGGAGCAGGAGATATCCAAACCTATGAGTATTCATTCGAGCGTCTCTTGTCTAATTTGACAAGCAATGTTCAATAGGATGTTCTCATGGAAATTCCAATTAAGATTATTCAGGCAAGTAAGTCTGATTTGGCTGAGATAGAGGCACTTCAGGCATTATCTTTTCCAGCTGACAAGCAGCTGACTCCCCATATTTAGAAGAAAGTATCCGTAAGTGTGCGGATACCTTTCTTCTAGCTAGGGATGAAAATCAGATTCTGGGCTATGTTCTAGGTGGTCCTTACCCACACAATCCGCAATGTCTAGAAATACATTCTTTGGTCATCAAGGCTGACCATCAGAGACAGGGCTTGGGAACGCTTCTTCTTGCGGCTTTGAAAGATGCGGCAGTTGAGCTGGAATACAGAGGTATTCGTTTGAATAGTCCTGATGATCTGCTTTCCTATTTTGAAATGAACGGTTTTATCGATGTAGAAGTGACAGATTCGCTTTATGCAGCTAGCCAGGGTGTTAGTATGATTTGGTTTAATCTCTTTTAGAGGAGGTACAATGAAAATTAGACCAGCAAGATTAGAAGATTTGGATCGTATCGTTGAGATTGAACTAGAAAATTTCTCGCTTGAAGAAGCCATTCCTCGCTCTGTTTTTGAGGCGCATTTGCGAGAAATTCGGACCTCCTTTCTGGTTGCAGAAAAAGAAGGCAGAATCATGGGGTACATAGAAGGGCCAGTTGGCCCCCACCGCCATCTGCAAGATCAGTCCTTTACAGAAGAGATAGAAGACCATAGTCATGATCCTGGTGGCTATATCTCTGTGACCTGTCTTTCTATTGCCAAGGAGGCACAGGGACTTGGACTTGGTCAGAAATTACTAACAGCCTTGAAAGAGTTGGCTCTTGAACACGAAAGAGAAGGTATTAACCTAACCTGTCATGACTATCTCATCACCTACTATGAAAAGCATGGATTTGTCAATGAAGGCCTGTCCCAGTCAACCTTTGCAGGGGAAACCTGGTATGATATGGTCTGGGAAGCTAATACTCTTCGAAAATCTCTTCAAACCACGTCAGCTCTATCTGCAACCTCAAAACAGTGTTTTGAGCTGACTTCGTCAGTCTTATCTACAACCTCAAAACAGTGTTTTGAGCAGCTTGCGGCTAGCTTCCTAGTTTGCTCTTTGATTTTCATTGAGTATAAAAAATAAGCCAGAAAAGCATGCTAGGTTGCTTTTCTTTCATTTTTAAGATATAATATTATGGATTGTCAACGAGGAGGAAAAACTTTTGAGTGAAAAATCAAGAGAAGATGAAAAATTAAGCTTTTAAAGAGCAGATTTTACGAGATCTAGAAAAATCAAAAAGTTATGATCAGACTCTAGCAGGAGATAAAAACAGAGCTTCTATTCCTACAGGTGGACTGTCTGCTGAGGACTTGATGGCTGATTCCTTGTCAGCGGTAGAAAGTATTATAAATAATGCTCCAGTAGTTCCTAGTCATCCAAGTCAGGATGCTCCAGCAGTTCCTAGTCATCCAAGTCAGGATGCTCCAGTGACTCCTAGCCATCCAAGTCAGGATGCTCCAGCAGTTCCTAGTCATCCGAGTCAGGATGCTCTAGTGACTCCTAGCCATCCAAGTCAAGATGCTCCAGTGACTCCTAGCCATCCAAGTCAAGATGTTCCTGCTTCACCAGCCAATGAGAGCGGACCAAGACTAGGACCAGGTTCTGTTAGACCTAATAAAGTCGAAAGAGAATATAATGAAACCCCAACAAGGGTAGCTGTTTCCTATAAGACAGCAGAGAAAAAAGAAAATCATGCACGTCCAGAAACACCGACACCTGCTACAGAAACAGTGGACATCATCAGTGATACCCCACGTCGTAGCCGTAGAGAAGGAGCAAAAGTAGTTAAGCCTAAAAAAGAGAAAAAATCTGGATTCAAGGCATTCTTTATTTCTCTACTGATTTTTCTTGCCTTAGTTTCAGCAGGGGGTTACTTTGGTTATCAGTATGTGCTAGCCTCATTAGAACCAGTTGATCCTACTTCAAAAGAATACGTAACAGTTCAAATCCCTGAAGGAGCCAGTGTTCAAGAAATTGGTTCAACTCTTGAAAAGGCAGGTTTGGTTAAACACGGTATTGTCTTTGGTATGTATACTAAGTACAAGAATTACTCAGACTTGAAGGCTGGATATTACAATTTGCAGAAGAGCATGAGTACAGATGACTTGATCAAGGAATTACAAAAGGGTGGTACAGCTGAAGCACAAGAACCTGTACTAGCCAGCTTGACGATTCCAGAAGGCTACACGATTGATCAAATTGCCCAAGCGGTAGGTCAATTGCAAGGTAACTTTAAAGAGCCTTTGACTGCGGATGCTTTCTTGGCTAAAGTTCAAGATGACAACTTTATCAGTCAAGAAGTTTCTAAATATTCAAACTTACTAGAAAGCTTGCCTACAAAAGAAAGTGGAGCTCGTTACCGTTTGGAAGGTTTCCTCTTCCCAGCGACCTACTCTATCAAGGAAAGCACAACTATTGAAAGCTTGATTGACGAGATGTTGGCTGCCATGGATAAGACCTTGACTCCACACTATAGTACAATTAAGTCTAAACACTTGACAGTCAATGAATTGTTAACCATTGCTTCATTGGTAGAAAAAGAAGGAGCGAAAACTGAAGATCGTAAGATGATTGCAGGTGTCTTCTACAATCGTTTGAATCTTGGTATGCCTTTACAAAGTAATATTGCTATTCTCTATGCTGAAGGAAAACTTGGTCAGAAGATTAGTCTTGCTGATGATACTGAAATTGATACAACCATCAATTCTCCGTATAATGTTTATACAAATCTAGGCCTCATGCCTGGACCAGTAGATAGTCCAAGTGTGGATGCTATTGAATCAAGTATCAATCAAACTAAGAGTGATAACTTATTCTTTGTAGCAGATGTTACAGATGGCAAGGTATATTTCGCTACGAACAAGGCAGAACATGACCAAAATGTTGCACAACATATCAATAATAAATTAACGCAATCAAGTAGTTCAAACTAAAATTATGTGGTTTTCCACATAATTTTGTTTTAAAAAATAAAGTAAAAGAAAGTTGAGAAAAATGGCAGAAAAAACATATCCTATGACACTTGAGGAAAAGGAAAAACTAGAAAAAGAATTAGAAGAATTGAAATTGGTCCGTCGTCCAGAAGTGGTAGAACGAATTAAGATTGCTCGTTCATACGGAGACCTTTCAGAAAATAGTGAGTACGAAGCAGCTAAGGATGAACAAGCCTTTGTCGAAGGACAAATTTCTAGCTTGGAAACAAAAATCCGCTATGCTGAAATCGTCAATAGCGACTCAGTTGCCCAAGACGAAGTTGCAATTGGTAAAACAGTGACTATCCAAGAAATTGGTGAAGACGAAGAAGAAGTTTATATCATTGTAGGTTCAGCTGGTGCGGATGCCTTTGCAGGTAAGGTTTCAAATGAAAGCCCAATCGGTCAGGCCTTGATTGGTAAGAAAACAGGTGACACAGCAACTATTGAAACACCTGTTGGTAGCTATGATGTAAAAATCTTGAAGGTTGAAAAAACAGCCTAAGGATAAAAAGGAGTAGAAAGATGGAAATACCCTTCTTTACTCCTTTTTAGGTTTAAACAGAATTGGAGACTATATGAGTTCAAAAAAGAAGCAAAATAAGATGGAGCGTGGTCTGACCAATCGTCACGTACAGGTTATGGCCATTGCTGGAACAATCGGGACAGGACTCTTTTTGGGAGCGGGGCGCTCAATTAGCCTAACAGGTCCTTCTATTGTACTGATTTATATGATTACTGGTGCTTTTATGTTCCTTATGATGAGAGCGGTTGGGGAAATGCTCTACCAAGATCCTGAGCAACATACCTTTATCAACTTTATCACGCGCCATTTGGGTAAGGGTTGGGGTTATTTCTCAGTTTGGTCTTACTGGTTGTCTGTTGTCTTTATTGGTATGGCGGAAATTACAGCTATTTCTCACTATGTTCAGTTTTGGTTCCCTAGCTGGCCAAGTTGGATGATTGAGATTGGATTTTTGACCATTCTAGCTTTGGTCAATCTGATTGCGGTTAAGCTCTTTGGAGAAGTTGAGTTTTGGTTTGCTATGGTCAAGATTGTTGCTATTTTAGCTATGATTGCAACAGGAGTCTTTATGGTCTTGACAGGCTTTAAGACACCTCATGGAGCAGCAAGTTTGGCTAATATCGCCGACAATTTCTCCCTCTTCCCTAATGGGGGAATCAACTTTGTCATGGCCTTCCAGATGGTATTCTTTGCCTACCTCATGATTGAGTTTATCGGGGTCACAACTTCGGAAACCAAAAATCCACGTCAGGTCTTGCCAAAAGCCGTTAAGGAAATTCCTTTGCGTATCGCCTTTTTCTACGGTGGTGCCCTCTTAGCCATTATGGCTATCATTCCATGGCGTGAGCTTGCTTCTGCTGATTCACCTTTTGTTACAGTATTTGAATTAGCCGGTATCAAGTGGGCGGCAGCCTTGATTAACTTCGTTGTTTTGACATCAGCAGCATCTGCTCTTAACTCAACCCTTTATTCAACAGGTCGTCATTTGTACCAGATTGCTCATGATTCACCAAATCGTTTCCTAAAAGCAATTAAAGCAGATACTCTTTCTCGCCACAACGTACCACAAAATGCCATCATCGCCTCAGCAATTTTGATTGCCCTAGCAGCCTTTATCAACATCTTGCCAGGTGTGTCGGATGCTTTTGCTTTGATTACGGCATCATCATCAGGTGTTTATATCGCCATTTATATCTTGATTATGGTGGCTCACCTTAAATACCGCAAGTCACCAGACTTTATGGCAGATGGTTATCTTATGCCCCATTATCGTTTCTTAAACCCGTTAACCATGCTCTTCTTTGCCTTTGTCTTTGTAACCCTCTTTTTACAAGAGTCTACATTTGTAGGAGCAATCGGTTCAGCTATCTGGATTATCGGCTTCGGTATTTATAGCCAGTGGAAATTTAGAAAATAGATTTGAAACTCATCAGCTTAGGTTGGTGGGTTTTTCTTTAAAATCAAGTCAAAAAGCACCAGAGTCTAAAGTGACTTTGGTGCTTTGAAGTTATAAACATGTTGCTCTAGACTGATGTTGTTAGTTATTCCTCATCATCCATAGGGAATGGAATACCCGTTTTATTCAGTCGTTGAACGTCTTTGATGAATATGTTCTTAGTTTCAAACAGCCATGCTAGTGGGAAGAGGTTGTTTTGGGCATCCATGTAATGAATAACAGTATTAGCTTGTTCAATAGCCTTAGGGTTATCTTGTCGAAGTAGATTGTAAACTTCATACATTTTTAAAAGAAATAGGGGAAATATTGCAAAATCGTAAGAGAATCCTTGAGATATTATTGTATTCAACCTATAGATGAGCTTTTCTGCTTTATCGTAGTATCCATAGCGAGAATATGTTCTAATTAAAAACGTTCCAGTCATAGCATATCTGCGAGAAAAAAATACTCATCATTCTGAGAATCTTCCAATCCTTTAAGAATTAGTTTTTTCGATGTATTCAAGGAATTTTAACTCAAAACATTGAATCTTAAATGATAAAAAGAATTTCAATAATAGTAAAAATCACGAATATAAAGAGTATCAATACTAAATATATAGTTGAGCAAGTAATTAATAGCTTCTACTTGAACAGGAGTCAATTTATCCATTTCATTTTCTTGATTTAAAATGGATAATTTTAGTATGTAATACTCTATGATATTCCCCCACTCACTTTTCTTTCCGAGTATTTGTCTAGCTTTTGTTCTATCATTTTTATACAATGCATTTAGAATTTGCTTTACTCTTTTGGAAGTCTCATTTTTAATATGTAACACTTCTGCATAGTCTAACTCATCTAAATTAAATCTGCTCAAAATTTCAAAAAAAGTATCGACTTTGATAGAAGATAATCCTTTTTCAAAGCGACTGAGGTTATTGGGAGTAATGACATCTCCAGCAGCCTCTTTAAGGCTCATATTGCGATCTTGACGGATTTTATGAATGATTTCTCCATAGTGATTGAATTCCATGATAGTCTCCTTAGTCTCAGTTTATTACATTATAACTTAAATTTCTATAATTTTGAACAAATCTACTGTTTTTTTAGTAGATTTTTTTGGAAAAATCTGGGGGATAAATTTCTGCTGTTTTCAGTAGAAATATCCAAAAAGGGGATTATTTACTGTATAATCAAGTCAATCAAAAGTAAAGGAGATAAGGATGAAAAAAATCCCTAATTATGACGACTACTACTCTTGCGGCAACCCTTGGTGCTGCGGCAACTTCTACAACGGTATTCGCTACTGAGGCTCCAACTGAAAATACGGTTAACGCCACAGTCAACAATAAGGTCACAGATAAAGACCTGTCTGACGCTGAAAAACGCGCTGTAGATACAGCTAAAGATACTGATCAAAAAGCAAAAGACGCTGGTCAGACTAAAGACGAGCTTGACAAGGCACAAAAAGACAAAGACGCTAAAACAGCTGAAAAAGAGGCCCTTGAAGAAGAGCTTGAAAAGGCAAAAGAGGCTACACCTGAAAAAATCCAAAAGGAAACAGACGATGTAGACGCTAAAGAAAAGGCTAAAACTGACAAAAACGCGAGTGTTAAAGATAAGGCGAACCAAGTCAACAACAAGTCTGATGAGGCCAAACGCGCTAAAGAAGAGCTTGACAAAGCCCGTACAGGGGTCGAAAAGGCTGAAAAAGAGTTGAAAAACGCAATCGACGACTTTGACCCAGCAGCTAAAGACAAGGCTCAAAAAGAAAAAGATAACGCGGATAAAGATGTGCGTATCAAAGACCAAGCCAAACGCGATGCGGAAACAGAGCTTGAAAAAAAGCAAAAAGAAGCCGACAAAACGCGTGAAGCTAAGAAAAGTCAAGAACGTCAAAACAAAGCTGACAAAGAAGCGGATAAGACAGCAAAAAGAAGGCGATGTAAGAGACGCAGAACAAAACCATAAAAGATGCTGAAGAAAAAAATTGAAAACAGCACAATACCCAACAGACGTCGTCCTAACTCCAGAATGGCGTGATAAAGCGAAAGAGTTGATTCACAAATACAAAGAATCTTATCCAGAACCATATCCAGATTTGACTGGTATGGACCTTGACCAAATTGACAAAGCTGGCGAAGCATGGAGAGCTCGCTATAACGTTTGGTTGGAACAATATCGTAAAGATATTCGCCGACTAGAAGATGGACTCATTAAATTAGACCGACAAGCCAATGAAAATTGGACGAATCGAATCCGCAACATCAGAAAAAAATGGACTTCAAGACGACAACACAGACGTCAAATATGACCCCAATAACCTCCCTCAAGATGTTGTTGATGAATTGAATGACCGATTTATTACCCTTCTCAACAGTCTTCGTAAACAATTGAACTTGCCAGAGGCAAAACTCAATACAAATAAAAAAGATTTTGCCAAAGAAGTCGCAAAAGTTTACAAAGACAATGACTACCAAGGTAAAGGGCACTTCGGAAGAGGCATTAACGAGGTCGCTCGTAAACGAGGATTAGCAACTTCTGCCAATCCAGGTGTTGAAACGACTAGGCAATATTATGAAAACCTCCTGACTCTCTTTACTAGAACTGATAAAATGACCAAACAAGAACTCATTGCAAATTTGACAGAGAATTTTTTGTCGTTATTTGCGGAAGGATATACGAATAGGCACTACGGTCACTTCTATAGCCTACTACAAGCTGACAGCTTAGGATTGAACACCTCTCTTATCAAAGGGGGACAAATTTTAGATGCCCTTGGTTCTCAATATTGGACACACCTCTTCCGTATTCACGTTTTGAATGTGAAAAACGCAGATTCTATCGACAACGCTGATACAGACATCAAAAAAGCTAAGTTTGATGAACTCTATGGTCCAAATTCTAAAGCTAACCTTCCAACCCCAACGGTGAAAGACAAGGGACAAGTCGAAGCAGAATTAGAAAAAACCAAAGCAGACAAGAAAACCGCTGAAAACAACTTGAAACAAGTGAAAACAGAGCTTCAAGAAATTGAGAAACGTATTGCCGACTTGGAAAAAGAAGTGTCTGAAACGCCAGCTAAAGAAGCAAAACGTACCGAAGCGGTCAAAGAGCTAGAAAAAGCTAAAGAAAAAGCAGAAGATGCCAAACGTAAGCTAGAACATGCAACGATTGACGACAAGGCTAAATCACTTCGTTTAGAAAAAAAGCTCACAAGGCAAAAGAAGAAGCGGACAAAGAATTGGCTAAGAAACTGGCTGAAAGTCAACAAAAAGACAAAGACTTGGAAAATGCGAAGATTGAGCGTTTGAAAAGCCGACAAAGAGTTGAAAGACGCAGAAGACGCACTCCAAAAGGCAAAAGACAAGTTAGCAGAGACACTTCGTTTGAGCCAAGAAAAAGCCAAATTGGAAGCTGAATTGAAGGCCAAGTCAAAAAGAGTTGGATGAACTAGGCAAACACGTAGACGACTTAAAACGTGACGTGAAACAAAAAGAAGAAGAGGCAGAAAAAGCTCGTAAAGCAAAAGACGATGCAGAACGTGATTATCAAAAACTTCTCCTTCATAAGACAATCGACGACGCACTCATTCCAGAACAACCAGAATTCGAAGGTGGTGTGAATGGTGAAGGTCTAATCCAACCAGAACAACCAGAATTCCCAATGGAGAAGTTGCCTGTTTATGAACCAAAAGTTGAACAACCTAAGGTAGAACTACCAAAAGTTGATGAGCCTAAGAATGAACAACCAGGCAAAGAACCAGGTCAAGAACCAGGTAAAAAACCGGGTCAAGAACCAGTCAAAGAGCCAGGTCAGGCTAGTAACCAAGATGTAAAACCTGTGGGATCAGCACCAAGCTACCAAGCACCAGCAGTTCTGTCTCAAGCGAAACAAGAAGCTGAACAAAAAGCATTGCCAAATACTGGAAGTCAAGTGAGCCTACTAGCTTTATTAGGATATGCCTTCTTAGCAGGATTAGGAATTGCTTTAAAGAAAAAAGAGGGATAAAATTGAAAAAGAAATTAGCATTTGTATTATCCTTAGTAACTAGCCTATTGCTTTTAGTAGCCTGTTCATCAGCAAATGGAACCTATGTCTACCAAGGTAGCATGCCATTTATGGAAGAAGTAACCGTGACTATCCAAATCAAGGGTGATAAGGGACAAGTTCATACAAAAGGAAAAACGATTGGTTTCCTAACAGAGGGCCAGCAAACGGAGCATACATATGAGATGAAGGTCAACCAGAAAGAAAAGACTTTTGAATTATCTTCAATGAAACTAGGTTATGAGATTAAAGGTGGAGAGTTGACCATTACTTCAGATTCGACTGGTATACTGGCTGGCAAATCTTTTAAAAAGAAATAACGGAGGTATTATGTCCAAGAAAAGCATCTTTAGTGGCTTGTTAGTGGCTAGCTCAGTGCTTTTATTAGCAGCCTGTGGGCAACAAGCTAGCCAGACGAGTGAGGGAGAGTCGACTGACGCTACAGTCCAAACCAGTGCTTCAGAAGATAAAAAAGCTGAACAAGCAAAGATTGATTACCAGATTGTATATCAGAATATCTTAGACTCCTATAGAGAGCGAGTTAAGGCAGCGCAAAATCAACAAATGCCACAGTACTCGACAGGTGATAAGGAAGAGTCTTATATTGATTCCATTTTGTTTGATTACAAAGGGATAGACATCAGCTATACTTTCTACGACATCAATAAGGATGGGAAGAAAGAATTGCTAATTAAGCAAGATAAAATTTTACTTGGGATTTATTATCTGACAGATCAGGGAGCCCAGCTGGTCAAGTCAGGTGGAGTTGCTGGGACAGGTGGAGAACGTCGTATACTCATTCCTTATGAGAATGGAGCGATTTCTTATCTAAATTTTAATGCTCCTAGACCTGAGGCTGTTGCTAAAACTTATCTCTTTACAGATGGTCGTTATCAGGAGGCTAGTTCTGTTAACTATGATTTGAGAGAAACCAAGGATCCTTCAAGTTTACAAGGGCTAGATGGGATTAAAGAGGTGGATTTAGAAGGCTTGAACTGGTTGACTGTGGATGATTTTATGGTAGAACGTCCATTTATTGACCTAGAGGAGCAGGCAAAGGGGACTGGTGCTCATCTAGCTGAGATTTACCAGAAAGACTTTAGTAGTATCAAAGGGACTTGGAAGAATAACAAGGGTGGCGAAGTTACTTTTGATGAAAATGGTTTTACAAATGGTGCAGTCTTGACTGACACGGTACCTAAGATTGTAAATAATATGGTTCGCTTTGGGATGACCTCAAGCAGTGGTGTCGGTGGTGCGTCGGTTATACTTATTCCCAAAGGAGTTGTGCATCCAGATATAAATGTAGGTGATACCACTTTCAAAGATGCGTCTGACAGTAGCAAGGATCGTTTGTTAATGACCCAAAGCGTGGATACATTGTCCAATCCAAACGAATTTTATTATAAGGTTAGTGAATAAAAAGGAGAAATAGAAGATGAAACTAAAACACGTATTGACAGGATCAGTGATGGGGTTGAGCCTCGTAACAGCAGGAGTTATCACAACAAGTGTACTCCCTACAAGCAGTGTAGAAGCTGCAGAATACCGTAAGATTTATGCTGATGTAACTGCCCAGATGGGACTAGATGGAAACTTGTACTTGGAAATTGTTGGAGAACGTCCTGATGTAACTGTTGCAACTGGTCAGTTTAAGTCTGTTGAAATTTTAGAAGCTAATACAGGACGGGTGGTAAATCCAAATACTTTCATTATTATTAAGCCAGTTACAAATGGGGAAGCTAAGAAAAATGTTGGTAGAGCAAAGTTGAATTTATCTTTTCTAAATGGGAACCCTTACCCAGATGGAACCTATCTAGTTTCATTTAAGGATTTGACACTTTCTCATGAGTCAGGTTACTTTACTTTAGTTGGAGCTATTAAATTGACAATTAAAGATGGAGAATTTGTTAAATACGAAAAAGGTTAACTTAAAGCCAACATCAACACCTGAACCAAAAATTCCAGAGCAACCAAGTGGAAAGAATGGTTGGGTAGGTCGTTCTTACTACCAACATGGTCAAAAAGTTATCAGCAAATGGATCTATGATTCACAGTATAAGTCTTATTTCTATTTAAATGCTACTGGTGAGTATGTTGAAAATGCTTGGGTAGGGAACTACTATCTTAAATCAGGTGGCTACATGGCTAAGAGTGAATGGATTTATGATGGCAACTACGGTTCTTACTATTACTTGACATCAGAAGGAAGCTATGCGCGTAATGCTTGGTCAGGAAGTTATTACCTTAAATCAGACGGTAAGATGGCTAAGAGCGAGTGGATTTATGACAATGATTACAAAGCATATTACTATTTGACATCAGAAGGTAGCTACGCTCGTAACAAATGGGTAGGAGATTATTACCTTAAATCAGATGGTAAAATGGCTGTTAGCGAACGTACACCAGATGGTTATCGTGTAGATGGATCTGGTAAATGGATCAAATAATAAGGGATTAAAGGATATTCTTAAGAAAATTGATGACTACAGTAAGTCTGAAAACAAAAATAGCTCCTTATCTTCTTATACCTTATAACCGCAAGGAACATACTTAGGAATATTTTCATCAAGTGACAGTGCTTATGAAAATATTATTGATCTAAGCATCATCTATAAAGTTACTGAAACCAAGTCGGATGGGTCTAAAGAAACTCATTATAAAGACTATAGTTATGCTGCAGGAGTAAAAAAGATGGCAGTATAGATATGGATAAATTAGAAAAAGGCCAGTTTAAAACTACAAAAGATTTAGAAGAATTGAAGTCATATTTTTTTCTGATTCTAAATTCAAAGAATATAAGCAGTGATAGTATTAAATTTGAAACTCATCAACTCAGGTTGGTGGGTTTTTGCTAGTTTGACAGTCTATTGAAACAGGACTATAATCAAGCTGTAACAGTGTTTGAGGAGGTTTAGATGTACTTTAGATTGGAAAATAAGGAATCCCATAAATCACAAGAAATTGGGAATTTGATTCGTGCTTATAATCGTTCAAAAGAGAAGAGGCTGAAAGTGAGACATTGAATCTTTATGTTGAAGATGAAATGGGCAATCTTCTGGCAGGCTTGGTAGCTGAGACTTTTGGAAATTGGCTAGAAATCGAGTATTTGTTTGTAAAAGAGGAACTGCGAGGGCAAGGAATCGGTTCAAAACTATTGCAACAGGCTGAAAGGGAAGCTAAGAATCGAAACTGTCGTTTTGCCTTTGTCAATACTTACCAGTTTCAAGCTCCAGACTTTTATCAGAAACATGGCTACAAGGAAGTCTTTGCTTTGCAAGAGTATCCCTACACAGGGCAAAGATTTTATTACCAAAAGGATTTGTAAGTAGAATATGAAAGCATAAGGCAAAGATGGGTTCTTGACATAAGTATGAAGGGGATTCTCGATAAATACTAGTTAAATCCTACAAATTGTGTCTTTCTAGACGATATTGAAGACAATGCAATCGCAGCTGAGAAATTGGGCATTAAGGCCTATCAGATTAAGAAAAGAAGCGATGTTGTCGAAATTTTGAAATCCTATATTTAAACTTAACACTCTCTATCTTTTTGTGGTAGAGAGTTTTTTGTTAATAAAATGTTACAAAATGACATTTATATATTGCATTAAGTTAGATATATGATATAATGTTGTTAAAAAGAGGCGCAACTTTTTAAAATTAATGAGAATCAAAGAGAAAACCAAGAATATTAATGGAGGAATAAAAAATGGAAGTTATAAATGTAAGTAAGCATTATGATCATTCAATCATTCTCAAAGATATAAATTTTGCACTTAATAAGGGTGAAATTGTTGGTCTAGTAGGGAGAAACGGAGTTGGCAAGAGTACATTGATGAAAATTCTTGTTCAGAATAATCAACCGACTTCAGGGAATATTATAAGTAGTGATAATGTTGGGTATTTAATCGAAGAACCAAAATTATTTTTATCTAAAACAGGTTTAGAGAATTTAAAAATATCTGGCAAATTTATATGGTGTTGACTACAATCAAGAAAGGTTTGGGAGTTTGATTCAAGAGTTAGATTTGACTCAGTCTATTAATAAAAAAGTAAAGACCTATTCTTTGGGTACAAAACAAAAATTAGCTTTGCTTTTAACTCTCGTTACGGAACCTGATATATTGATTTTAGATGAACCGACTAATGGTTTAGATATTGAATCATCACAAATAGTTTTAGAGGTTCTAAAAAATTTAGCTTTACATGAAAACGTGGGAATTTTAATATCGAGTCATAAATTAGAAGACATTGAAGAAATTTGTGAGAAAGTTCTTTTCTTGGAGAACGGGCTTTTGACATTCCAAAAAGTAGGAAAAGATAGTCACAATTGCTTGTTTGAGATAGCTTTTTCATCAGCTACAGATAGAGACATTTTCATTACCAAACAAGAACTTGGGGATATTGTTCAGGAAGAGGGACTGAGAATTACTATGTCTGGGAATATTCAAAGTAGTGAGCTTTTTAAATTTTTTAACGAAAACTCTATTAAAGTAGTTGATTTTGAAACTAAAAAAGAGACGCTTAAAGATATTTATCTAAATCGTTCAAAATAAAGGAAGGTTATAATCATGAAATTAAATAAATTGAATTTTCTTAAGGAAAAATATAAGAGATTTATATTCATCAGGCGTAATATATCTCGGATTGATTATCTCGTTTATACCGTCGCTACTGGTTACATTCTTTATTTTAAAGACTCAAGGGACATCACTTGGTATTAAGCATATTTCAAATTTTTATGCCATGATCGGTATGTTAATGGCTGTTATACATGCTAACCGAATTATTAGCAGAGATTTTTCCTACAATACGATAAGTTTATTTTATAATCAACAGAAAAATCGGATGATTTACGTCTTGTCCAATTTTCTATATGCCATCTCAGTTTCCATTATCTATGCTTTGAATGGCATTGTGTTACTAGTCATCGTAAGTAAATTGGGTGTTCCAGGTGATTTAGGATTAGATTTTATAGTAGCCATTGTAGTCAATACAATTTTGTTAGTCCTATTTTTATTTTCTATTATCTTACATTTTCTATTTATACAAATTGAAAAAGTGGCTTGGTATTTGGTATTTTTAGTAGCTTTTACTACTCTTTTGTCCCTAATATATTAAATACGATTATGATGAATACTAGTAATGATTTGTTTATCAAAGCAATTGAACTTCTTCCTTTTTATTCCTTACCTGTATTTGTGGCTTCAAATACGATGTCTATTAGTCAGTATCTTGTGGTAATCACTACAATCATTTTATTGTACTTTTTCACTCTCAAAAAGCAAGGAGTATTCATTTTAGTTTTATTTAGTATTATTTTGCAGACTTAAAATCTAGTAAAAAATTAGTCATCTTGCTATGCTCCTGCTCTTGTTGTGTACACGTTTTTGACTTATGCTAGACTCATTTCCAAAAGCATTATATAATAGTGATATGAAATAAACTAAACAAGAAATACAAGCAATAAAAACTCGTTTAAAAGAGCCTACTAAAGCTAATACTAAACAAAAAATCAAATAGCAAACTAGGAAGTTTATTTCAAACAATCCAACATACTGATTTTAGGCTGAAGATAATATTGGAGTGCTAATTAATGAGGTTATAATAAATAGCTGACAGCTTGTGTTGGTTTTGGATTTTTTAAGAGTAGATGAGTATTAAAATTATAAGGAGGACGCAGGTGGCTAAAAATTTAAAATTAAAATTAGCTCGTGTAGAGCTTGATTTAACACAAGGTCAACTGGCAGATGCTGTTGGGGTGACGCGCCAGACTATTGGTTTGATAGAGGCGGGAAAATACAACCCCAGTCTCTCACTCTGCCAGTCCATTTGCAGATGTTTAGGGAAAACCCTAGACCAATTATTTTGGGAGGAAGAAGATGGTAAATAAATTCATTCATTATCAATTACTTGACGAAAGAGAAGAGCAACTAATCAATAAAGCTGGGGTAGAGTCTTTTTCACTCTTTATTGGACTTGTGCTTCTAAGCTATTTGGTGGCTGTATTAGCTCCCTCTCTTTTTAATCCGAATTTTCTAGTGTATACTCTGATAGTAGGAATCTTCTTCTTTTTCAATCGTGCCCGTTATCTGGGAGTAACCTACTATAGTCGTTTTCATTTTACGATTTTGGGTTGTTTTTTCCTAACCTTGGCGATTACGACTCTTTTGATGTTACAGAATTATCAATTCAATATAGAAATTTATCAGCACAATCCTTTGAATGTTAAATACCTGTCTGCTTGGGTCATTACTTATGTCATTTACCTTCCTTGGGTCTTTATCGGCAATCTCGGTCTGAAGAGTTATGGCGAATGGGCTCAGAAAAAATTTGAGCAAGACATGGATGAACTGGAGAGTGGAGAATAGCTTGTTACTCTTTTCTCAATCCAGCTAAAATGTGATATAATAGTACTAATTTATTGGAATACATGAAAGTTCTTGAAAATTTTCATGTATTTCTAGTTAAGGAAGTAGGAAAAGTATGTATCCAGATGATAGTTTGACATTGCACACGGACTTGTACCAGATTAACATGATGCAGGTTTACTTTGACCAAGGGATTCACAATAAGAAGGCAGTTTTTGAGGTTTATTTCCGCCAACAGCCTTTTAAGAACGGCTATGCGGTTTTTGCTGGTTTGGAAAGAATTGTGAATTATCTTGAAGAGTTGCGTTTTTCAGATAGTGATATCGCCTATTTGGAGTCGCTGGGCTATCATGGGGCATTCTTGGACTACCTCCGCAATTTCAAGTTGGAGTTGACTGTTCGTTCTGCCCAAGAAGGGGACTTGGTCTTTGCTAATGAACCGATTGTGCAGGTGGAAGGTCCTCTAGCCCAATGTCAATTGGTCGAAACGGCTCTTTTGAACATTGTCAACTACCAGACATTAGTGGCGACTAAGGCAGCACGTATTCGTTCGGTCATTGATGATGAACCTTTGATGGAGTTTGGAACACGTCGGGCTCAAGAAATGGATGCGGCTATCTGGGGAACACGAGCAGCGGTGATTGGTGGTGCCAATGGAACTAGCAATGTGCGTGCTGGTAAACTCTTTGACATTCCTGTCTTGGGGACTCACGCCCATGCCTTGGTACAGGTTTATGGTAACGACTATGAGGCCTTTAAGGCTTACGCTGCGACCCATAAAAATTGCGTCTTTCTTGTAGATACCTATGACACCCTTCGCATCGGTGTGCCAGCTGCCATTCAGGTGGCGCGTGAGCTGGGTGACCAGATTAACTTTATGGGTGTGCGGATTGACTCAGGGGGATATTGCCTACATTTCCAAGAAAGTCCGTCAGCAACTGGACGAGGCTGGATTTACAGAGGCTAAGATTTATGCTTCAAATGATTTGGACGAAAATACCATTCTCAACCTCAAGATGCAAAAGGCCAAGATTGATGTCTGGGGTGTGGGAACCAAGCTGATTACAGCCTATGATCAGCCAGCTCTTGGGGCAGTTTATAAGATTGTTGCAATTGAAGATGAAAATAGGAACATGCGCAATACGATTAAGCTGTCTAATAATGCGGAAAAAGTGTCTACGCCAGGTAAGAAGCAGGTGTGGCGCATTACCAGTCGTGAAAAGGGCAAGTCAGAAGGTGACTATATCACTTATGACGGCGTAGATGTTGCTAGCATGACAGAAATCAAGATGTTCCATCCGACTTATACCTACATCAAGAAGACTGTTCGTAATTTTGACGCTGTGCCTCTCTTGGTGGATATCTTCAAAGACGGAAAATTGATTTACAAGCTGCCTAGCTTGACTGAGATTCAGGATTATGCTCGTAAGGAATTTGACAAGTTGTGGGATGAGTACAAGCGCGTGCTCAATCCGCAACACTATCCAGTGGATTTGGCGCGTGATGTATGGCAAGACAAGATGGACTTGATTGACAAGATGCGCAAGGAAGCCCTTGGTGAAGGAGAAGAAGAATGAGTTTGCAAGAAGCGATTATCCAAGAACTGGGTGTGAAACCAGTGATTGATGCCCAGGAAGAAATCCGTCGTTCTATTGATTTCTTAAAGAGATACCTGAAAAAACATCCCTTCCTAAAAACCTTTGTATTAGGGATTTCTGGGGGACAAGACTCAACCTTAGCAGGACGTTTAGCTCAATTAGCTATGGAAGAACTTCGAACAGAAACGGGTGATGACAGCTACAAATTTATCGCTGTCCGCCTGCCTTATGGAGTACAAGCCGATGAAGCAGATGCTCAAAAAGCCCTAGCCTTCATCCAGCCAGATGTCAGCTTGGTAGTTAATATCAAGGAATCTGCAGATGCTATGACAGCTGCAGTTGAAGCGACAGGCAGTCCTGTTTCAGACTTTAACAAGGGGAATATCAAGGCACGTTGTCGTATGATTGCTCAGTATGCCCTTGCTGGTTCCCATAGCGGAGCGGTCATTGGAACAGACCACGCCGCGGAAAATATCACAGGTTTCTTTACCAAGTTTGGTGACGGTGGTGCAGATATTTTACCCCTTTTCCGCCTCAATAAACGACAAGGAAAGCAACTTTTGAAGGAACTTGGTGCAGACCCAGCCCTTTATGAAAAAATCCCAACAGCAGACCTAGAAGAAGACAAACCTGGCCTAGCTGACGAAGTAGCCCTTGGAGTCACTTATGAAGAGATTGACGACTACCTAGAAGGCAAAACAATCAGCCCAGAAGCACAAGCAAGAATCGAAAACTGGTGGCACAAAGGCCAACATAAACGCCACCTACCCATCACCGTCTTTGATGACTTTTGGGAGTAAAAACCTCCAGTGTAGGTTTTTACCCCGAGCATGGAAACAGGTAAGCGAGGAAGGTCCGGGGGACCTTTTTAGCTTCTTGCTCTGAAATTAAAAGCAAGAAAAACCTCCAGTGTAGGTTTTTACCCCGAGCCTAGAAATGAGAAAGTCAAAGAAGGTCCGGTAACTCACAGAGTTAGATTTCGTCGTCTCACCCCCGCAACGATGACTAGGTTTGAAAAAGCTTGCTAGAGCGCATTTCAAACCAGATAGCGACTGCGTCAAGTGATTAGACAAAAACTCGTTTTCTAGCTGTTGCTGAGTTTAGTCACTTTACCACGAGCATGGAAACAGGAAAACGAGGAAGGTCCGGTGGACCTTTTTAGCTTATTACCTTGAAATTCAAAAGCAAAGTAAATTTAAATTGAGGTTGGGCAGAGAATCATCTATCAGAAAGTGAGGTAGCATAGTGAAATCTATTGGTACGCAAACATTACAGACAGATCGTTTAATTTTGAGAAGATTTGTGGAGAGTGATGCAGAAGCCATGTTTCAGAATTGGGCTTCCTCTGCTGAGAATCTGACCTATGTCACCTGGGATTCTCATTCTGATGTCGAGGTGACTCGAAACTCGATTCGTAATTGGGTTGCTTCCTATGCTAATCCCAACTATTACAAATGGGCCATTTGTCTCAAAGAAAAGCCAGAGCAGGTGATAGGAGATATCAGCATCGTTGCAATGGATGAGAACGATTCTTCTTGTGAAATTGGCTATGTGCTAGGCAAGGCTTACTGGGGATATGGGATGATGACAGAGGCCTTGAAAGCTGTCTTGGACTTCTGTTTTACTCAAGTAGGCTTTCAAAAAGTCAAGGCACGTTATGCCAGTCTCAATCCAGCTTCAGGTCGTGTCATGGAGAAGGCTGGAATGTCCTATCTAAAGACTATTAGCAATGGTGTAGAGAGAAAAGGCTATCTTGCAGACCTTATTTATTATCAGATAAGTAGGGAAGACTAGTGAATTTTCTTTTCTGTTTCCATCTAAGTCAGACTGTGTCTGGCTTTTTTTGTAAGATTTCTAAATAACCTGATTAAATTCCTATTTTTCCCTATCATTGTCCCTGTTTTTTCTGGAGTTTTGGGACTATAATAGTCCTATCAAATCAAAGAATGGAGGAAGGCAATGGATACGATTATCTTTTTTATCAGTGTTTCTCTTGCTGGAATTCTCTCCTTCTTTTCTCCTTGTATCTTACCCTTGTTACCGGTCTATGCAGGAATCTTGTTGGATGACAAAGATGGTTCTCAGGCTTCTAGTGGAAAATATTCAATCTCAGTTGTTAGCTTATTGCGAACTCTGGCCTTTATAGCAGGGATTTCCTTTATCTTTATCTTACTGGGCTATGGAGCTGGTTTTTTAGGCAATTTGCTGTATACCTCTTGGTTTCAGTATGTGACAGGTGCGGTTATCATTCTCTTGGGCTTGCACCAGATGGAAGTCTTACATTTGCAGGGGCTCTACAAGGAAAGAAGGATACAATTACAGAGACAGGGGCAAAAGGGTAAGGGCTATAGTCAGGCATTTTTACTGGGCTTGACCTTTAGTTTTGCTTGGACGCCATGTGTGGGACCGGTTCTGGGCTCTGTTTTGGCCTTGGCGGCTTCAGGTGGTTCAGGAGCTTGGCAGGGAGCTGGTCTCATGTTGGTTTACACGCTGGGTCTAGCGCTACCATTTTTGGTTCTAGCTCTTGCCTCCAGCTATGTTTTGAAACATTTTCGAAAACTCCATCCTTATCTAGGAACCCTAAAAAAAGTGGGTGGTTTCCTCATTATTGTGATGGGAATCTTGGTGCTTTTGGGAAATGCTTCCATTTTGACTACATTATTTGAATAGAAAGGAAGAAGAAATGAAAAAATGGCAAACATGTCTCCTTGGAGTAGGCTCAATCTGTTGTTTGGCAGCCTGTTCGGCTAAAAATATGTCAGACCAATCTACTATGAAGGAGCAAACAAAAACAGAACAAGTCAGTGCGCAAACTGTGACTAAAGGTCATGCAGTCGCTGACTTTGAATTGATGGGAGTAGATGGCAAGACCTACCGCTTGTCTGATTACAAGGGCAAGAAAGTCTATCTCAAATTCTGGGCGTCTTGGTGTTCCATCTGTCTAGCCAGTCTTCCAGATACGGACGAAATTGCTAAGGATGCTGGTGATGACTATGTGGTCTTGACAGTGGTGTCTCCTGGCCACAAGGGAGAACAAGCGGAAGCTGACTTTAAGAACTGGTACAAGGGCTTGGATTATAAAAATTTTCCAGTTCTAATTGATCCATCAGGCAAACTTTTGGAAAGTTATGGTGTCCGTTCTTATCCAACTCAAGCCTTTATAGACAAGGAAGGTAAGCTGGTTAAAACGCAACCAGGTTTTATGGATAAGGATATGATTTTAAAAGAATTGAAAGAAATGGGGTAGGGAAAGGTCATGAATGATAAAGTAAAATTGTTTGTCTTGGCAGGGATTTTTTTCCTAGCCATAACCGGTTTCTATTTTCTATTGATGCGAAATGCAGGGCAGACAGATAGCTCGCAAATTGAGAAAGCGGCAGTTAGTCAAGGAGGAAAAACAGTGAAAAAAACAGAAGTGAGTAAAGACGCAGATTTGCATGAAATTTATCTAGCTGGGGGATGTTTCTGGGGAGTGGAGGAATACTTCTCACGTGTGCCTGGAGTGACAGATGCCGTTTCAGGCTATGCAAATGGTAGAGGGGAAACAACCAAGTACGAATTGATTAACCAAACTGGACATGCGGAAACCGTCCATGTCACCTATGATGCCAAGCAAATTTCCCTCAAAGAAATCCTGCTCCATTACTTCCGCATTATCAATCCAACCAGCAAAAATAAACAAGGAAATGATGTGGGTACCCAGTATCGTACTGGTGTTTATTACACAGATGACAAGGATTTGGAAGTAATCAACCAAGTCTTTGATGAGGTAGCTAAGAAATACGACCAACCTCTAGCAGTTGAAAAGGAGCCCTTGAAGAATTTTGTGGTGGCAGAGGATTACCATCAAGACTACCTCAAGAAAAATCCAAATGGCTACTGCCATATCAATGTCAATCAGGCAGCCTATCCCGTCATTGATGCCAGCAAATATCCTAAGCCAAGTGATGAGGAATTGAAAAAGACCTTGTCGCCTGAGGAGTATGCAGTTACCCAGAAAAATCAAACAGAACGAGCTTTTTCAAACCGCTACTGGGATAAATTTGAATCTGGTATCTATGTGGATGTGGCAACTGGCGAACCCCTCTTTTCATCAAAGGACAAGTTTGAGTCTGGTTGTGGTTGGCCTAGTTTCACCCAACCCATCAGTCCAGATGTTGCCACCTACAAAGGAAGATAAGTCTTACAATATGACGCGCATGGAAGTGAGAAGCCGAGTTGGAGATTCTCACCTTGGCCATGTCTTTACAGATGGGCCTCAGGACAAGGGTGGCTTACGCTACTGTATCAATAGTCTCTCTATCCGCTTTATTCCCAAAGACCAAATGGAAGAAAAAGGCTATGCTTATTTACTAGATTATGTTGATTAAGAGGACTTTCCTAAGCAGTTAGAGGAGAATTTTGCTATACTGATACTAGTAAGTGACAAAGGAGAGAAGCATGACCTATACAATCTTAATCGTAGAAGATGAATATCTGGTAAGACAAGGTTTGACCAAGCTGGTCAATGTAGCAGCCTACGATATGGAAATCATTGGTCAGGCTGAAAAATGGAAGACAGGCTTGGGACTTGATCCAAAAGCAGGTGCCAGATATCATTTTAACCGATATCAACATGCCTCAGCTAAATGGCATCCAGTTGGCCAGTCTGGTACGAGAAACCTATCCTCAGGTGCATTTGGTTTTTTTGACAGGCTATGATGATTTTGATTATGCCTTGTCTGCTGTCAAACTCGGTGTGGATGACTACTTGCTTAAGCCCTTTTCTCGTCAGGACATTGAGGAGATGTTGGGGAAAATCAAGCAAAAGTTGGACAAGGAAGAAAAGGAAGAGCAGTTACAAGATTTATTGACTGATAAGTTTGAAGGAAATATTGCTCAGAAGATTCAGTCCCATCTGGCTGATAGTCAGTTTAGTTTAAAGTCTTTGGCCAGTGACTTGGGCTTTAGTCCGACTTATCTGAGCTCCTTGATTAAGAAAGAGTTGGGGCTGCCTTTTCAGGATTATCTGGTACGAGAGCGTGTCAAACAAGCCAAGCTCTTGCTTTTGACTACAGATTTAAAGATTTATGAGATAGCGGAAAAGGTTGGTTTTGAAGATATGAACTACTTTTACCCAACGCTTTTAAACAGATTGCAGGTGTAACACCTCGTCAGTTTAAGAAGGGAGAAGGTCGATGAAGCGTTCTTCTCTTCTAGTCAGAATGGTTCTTTCCATCTTTCTGGTCTTTCTCATTCTCCTAGCTGTGGTCGGGACCTTCTACTATCAATCTAGTTCATCAGCCATTGAGGCTAGCATTGAGGGCAATAGTCAAACAACTATCAGTCAGGCTAGCCACTTTATCCAGTCTTATATCAAAAAATTAGAAAGCACCTCGACCAGTTTGACTCAGCAGACGGATGTTCTGGCCTATGCTGAGAATCCCAGTCAAGACAAGGTTAAGCGAATCCAAGATCTGTTTTTGACCATCTTGAAAGGCAGACCAAGGACTTGAAAAGCTGTGGTACTGGTCACCAAATCAGGTCAGGTCATTTCTACAGATGACAGTGTGCAGATGAAAAACCTCCTCAGATATGATGTCTGAGGACTGGTACCAAAAAGGCCATTCATCAGGGGCTAAGCCAGTTTTAACACCAGCTCGTAAATCAGATAGTCAGTGGGTCATTTCTGTCACTCAAGAACTTGTTGATGCAAAGGGAGCCAATCTGGGTGTACTTCGTTTGGATATTTCCTACGAAACTCTGGAAGCCTATCTTAACCAACTTCAGTTGGGTCAGCAGGGCTTTGCTTTTATCATCAATGAAAACCATGAATTTGTTTATCATCCTCAACACACAGTTTATAGCTCAGCTAGTGAAATGGAGGCTATGAAACCCTATATTGAGACAGGGCAAGGGCTATACTCCAGACCACCAATCCTACGTCAGTCAGGAAAAGATTGCTGGAACTGATTGGACGGTGCTTAGTGTGTCTTCGCTGGAGAAGTTAGACCAGGTTCGGAGTCAGCTCTTGTGGACCTTGCTTGGGGCCAGTGTCACATCTCTTCTTGCCTGTCTCTGCTTGGTGTGGTTCAGTCTCAAGCGCTGGATTGCTCCTTTGAAGAATTTGAGAGAAACCATGTTGGAAATTGCTTCTGGTGCTCAAAATCTGCGTGCTAAGGAGGCTGGTGCCTATGAACTGAGAGAAGTGACTCGCCAGTTCAATGCTATGTTGGATCAGATTGATCAGCTGATGGTAGCTATTCGTAAGCAGGAAGAAACGACTCGTCAGTATGAACTTCAAGCCTTGTCGAGCCAGATTAACCCCCATTTCCTCTACAACACCTTGGACACCATCATCTGGATGGCTGAATTTCAGGATAGTCAGCGAGTGGTTCAAGTGACCAAGTCCTTGGCAACCTATTTCCGCCTAGCTCTCAATCAGGGTAAAGATTTGATTTGCCTGTCTGACGAAATCAACCATGTTCGCCAGTACCTCTTTATCCAGAAACAGCGTTATGGAGATAAGTTGGAATACGAGATTGATGAAAATCCTGCTTTTGATAACCTAGTCTTGCCCAAGCTGGTGTTACAACCTTTGGTAGAAAATGCCCTTTACCATGGCATCAAGGAGAAGGAAGGTCAGGGACATATTAAACTTTCTGTTCAGAAAAAGGATTCAGGACTAGTTATCCGCATTGAGGATGATGGCGTTGGTTTTCAAGTTGCTGGCGATAGTAGTCAGAGTCAGCTCAAACGTGGGGGAGTTGGCCTTCAAAATGTCAACCAACGACTCAAACTTCATTTTGGAGAACATTACCAGATGAAGATTGATTCTGTTCCCGACAAAGGAACGACGGTTGAAATATACATAAATAGAATAGAAACTAGCTAACTCCCAGTCAATTCTGGGAGTTTTATGCGTAATTGAGAAAGCTTTCTAGTTTGTCTATCTTGCTAAAAAAACAAGAAAAAAACGATATGATAGATAATGACAAAAGAGGTATCAAGTATGAAGGAAAAAGATATTCAAAGAGAAACAAGCCAGATTGTAGAAGATGTATTGGGAAAAGGCCAATTTGAAGCAGGGATCTATCTTTGTTTTGGGCCCTCTTCTAGTGAGGTGATAGGTGGTCAGATTGGCAAGGAATCCAGCCAAGAAATTGGGGAAATCATTGTGAAGACCATTCTAGATATCCTAGAGGAAAAAGGAATTCATCTAGCTGTTCAAGGTTGTGAACATGTCAATCGGGCTCTCGTTGTTGAACGTCAGGTTGCAGAGCAGTTTGGTCTGGAAATGGTCAGTGTCCTTCCTACTCTTCATGCAGGAGGTTCGGGTCAATTGGCAGCCTTCAAGTTTATGCAGGATCCAGTTGAGGTTGAATTTATCAAGGCCCATGCTGGATTGGATATTGGAGACACTGCAATTGGCATGCATGTCAAGCATGTTCAGGTTCCAATTCGCCCTCTTTTGAGAGAGATTGGTCATGCCCACGTAACGGCGCTGGCTAGTCGTCCAAAATTAATTGGAGGTGCGCGTGCGCACTATCCGCAAGATTCTATTAGAAAGTCGTGAAAATGAGAAAAACAAAACAACAACTAGAAAAGATTACCAAATATTCGATTCGTAAACTAACTGTTGGGGTAGGTCCTGTAGCTATCGGGGCCTTCCTTTTTGGTGCCAGTACCCTTTCAGTAGATAAAGTTCAGGCCAATGAAGTTGGTGGTGCTCATAGCGTTCATTACCGTTATTTAGCGGAGCAGGAATTGACCGAGTCTGAAAAAGCCCTGATTCACCATGAGGTTCCTACAGAATTTCAAGATGATGATATTCTCTATGTAGTTTATCGTAAGAAGGCAACTAACAGTCAACAACTTCCTTACACAGGAAGTAAGGAACTTGCTTTAGCAGGTCTTGGCTTGGCAACTGCTTCTCTAGCAGTCTTTTTGGTGTCCAAAAAAGGTCGTAGAGAAGTCCTAGGTGTTCTCTTGATTGGTTCTTTAGGAGCTAGCACCTTTGTACCTTATGGGACATTCGCATTTGAAAATAAAGAATTGCTTTCTTATAACCAAACTATTTCAGCCTCTACCCATGAAGGCTTGGCTGAAGGAATCATCCACATTGATGGCTATGAATATATTGGATACTTTAAGGAAGCAGAACTCCATCCCTCAAGACCAGCTTCAGCTGAGCAGCCTCAGTTGCCAGTGGAAAAGCAAAGTGCAAATGAAATCGAGAAAACAGAAGTAGTTCAAGAAAGACCTGCTGTTGCTCCAGAAACTATCGTTGAGAATCCTGTAGTAGAGACTCCAGTTGCTCCTGCGGTTGAAGCAAAACCAGTTTCTGAGAAGCCTCAGATAAGACAGGAAGAGAATTTGGTAGAGATTCCTTTTGAAACGGTCACAAGCCCAGATGCTAATTTGGCAGAAGGACAGACTCGTATCGTCGCAGCTGGAGTAAATGGTCAGCGTCGTCTTGTAACCAAAGTTTCGGTGGTCAATGGTCAAGAAGTTAGAGAAGTCATCGAAGATCAAGTGGTTCAAAATCCTGTGTCGCAAGTCATTGCAGTCGGAACTAAGAAAGAGGTGCAACCTGCCCCAACTCCAGTACCACAAGCTGAACCAAGTCACCAAGTAACTAAAGGAACCCAAGAGGCAGGTAAGGAAGGTCAATCTTTAACGCAATCCGAATTGCCAGAGGCTACAGTAGAGTCTAAAGGTACCCAAGAAGAAGGTAGAGAAGGCCAAGCCCTAACGCAACCCGAATTACCAGAAGCTCCAGTTGAAGTGAAAGGTACTCAAGAAGAAGGTAAGGAAGGCCAAGCTTTAGTACATCCAGAACTTCCTGAATATAAAGAACCAGTTTCAACTAAAGGAACACAAGAACCAGAACATGAAATGAAGTCTCCAGTGCTAGACTTACCAGAATATAAAGTAACAACTGGTACAGTTGAGAAGTCTACTGAAAGTGAATTAGATTTCACAACAGAAGTAGTTCCTGACGACACAAAATATGTGGGAGATGAAGTAGTTGAAAATCCTGGTTCTAAAGGAGTTCAAGTTACGAAAACAACTTATGAAACAGTAGAAGGTGTTGAAACAGATAAAGTCCTTTCTACAACGACAGAAGTAAAAACTCCCGCTGTTTCTAAAGTCGTTAAAAAAGGTACGAAACCTATTGAAGGAACAAAAGTTGAGACAAGAGAAGAAGTCATTCCTTTTGCTACAAAAACAGAAGATGATGACACTTTAAAACGTGGAACAACTAAAGTTGCTCAAGAAGGTGTAGACGGTAAGAAACAAATTACTGAAACCTATAAAACGATTCGTGGAGAAAAAACAAGTGAAGCTCCAACAGTAGTAGAAAAAGTTATCCAAGAACCTCAAGATAAAATTATTAAGCAAATGGCACAAAAAGGGTTTAGAAAAAGCCAACATTACAGTGGGCTAATACTGAAAAAGATGTCTTGAAGAAGAGTGCCACAGCTAGTTATACATTGAAATAAAACCAGCAGGAGTAGAAATCAAATCAATTAGATTAGCGTTGAAAGATAAAGATGGACAACTTGTCAAAGAAGTAACGGTATTTGAAAATAAATTAAACGCTACTTTAGATAAATTGAAATATTATCAAGGTTACACTCTATCCACAACAATGGTTTATGATCGTGGAGAAGGCGAAGAAACTGAGAAGTTAGAAGATAAACAAATTCAGTTAGACCTTAAAAAAGTTGAAATCAAAAACATTAAAGAAACAAGTTTAATGAGTGTAGATGCTGAAGGAAATGAAACAGATAAGAGCTTATTATCTGAAAAGCCGACAGACGTTTCTCCATTGTATTTACGTGTAACAACTCATGACAATAAAGTGACAAGACTTGCAGTAAGTTCAGTTGAAGAAGTTGTTGTTGATGGAAAAACATTGTACAAAGTTGTAGCCAAAGCTCCAGACTTAGTTCAACGTAGAGACGATGATACACTAAGCGAAGAGTATGTACATTACTTTGAAAAACAAAAAGCAAAAGAAGGTAATGTATACTACAATTTCAAAGAATTAATTGAAGATATGCAAAAAACTCCAAATGGTGAGTTTAAACTTGGTGCGGACTTAAACGCTGTGAATGTACCAACACCAAGTAAATCTTACGTGACAGCTAAATTCACTGGTAAGCTATCTAGTGAGGGTGATAAACGTTACACTATTCACAATTTAGCTCGTCCGTTATTTGCACAAGCTGAGAATGCTCATATTCACGACATTAATCTGGGTAATGTTGATATCAATATGCCTTGGGCGAACAAGACAGCACCGCTTGGTGAGATGTTTAAGAAGTCAACGATTGAAAACATTAAAGTAACAGGTAATGTTGTAGGTAACAATGACGTTACGGGTATGGTCAATAAACTAGATGAATCCAATATGCGTAATGTAGCCTTTATCGGTAATATTACAAGTGTAGGGAACGCAGGATGGTGGTCTGGCGGACTTGTCAGCGAAAGCTGGAGAAGTAACACAGATAACTCTTACATTGATGCCTATATTAAAGGGAATAAAGCTAAGGTCGGTGGACTTGTTGCTAAATTGAATCACGGTGATAATCCGAGAGACGTTAGTGCATGGGGACGTTTGAAGAACTCTGTTGCCAAGGGTACGATAGATGTGAAAGAACCTCTTGAAACAGGTGGTTTGCTTCATTCTAACTGGTCATGGGGACTTGCTGAAAAACAACGTGACTATGATGAAGGTGAAGAATGGCGGTGAGATTCTTTACGGTTCTCGTGATGCAGAGGATGATGATTACTTTGGTGCAAACTGGGTTAGAAATAATAATGTATTCGTTAATGGTGTGAGTGAAGGTAAACAATCCTATTCTCGTTCTAGTCGTTGGAAAGGTGTTTCCCAAGAAGAAGCTGATGCAAGAATTGCTAAAATGGGAATTACTGCACATGAATATACAATAACTGAACATTTTGTAGATAAGTTAAACCATAAGGAATCAAAATCAGATACTTACAAAGCTACTCAAGACTACGATGCATCTCGTGAGCTTGCTTACCGTAACATTGAAAAACTTCAACCGTTCTACAATAAAGAGTGGATTATCAATCAAGGTAACAAGATTCCAGAAGGATCTAAATTACTAACTACAGAAGTATTGTCTGTAACAAGTATGAAAGATGGTCAATTCGTGACTGATTTATCTGATGCTAGTCACATTATGATTCACTATGCGGATGGTACTAAGGAAGAAAAAGTTGTCACACGTAAAGCTGATTCTCAAGTTCAACAGGTTCGTGAATACAGTATCGAAGGTCTTGGTGACGTCGTTTATACACCAAATATGGTTGTTAAAGATAGAACACAATTAATCAACGATATTAAAGCTAAATTAGATAGCGTTCAATTGATTTCACCTGAAGTGCGTGCGTTAATGGACAAACGTGGTAAAGCTGAAGAAACACTGATGCTCGTAAAGATGGTTATATTAAAAACCTATTCCTTGAAGAAAGCTTTGAAGAAACGAAAGCTAATTTGGATAAATTAGTTAAAGCTTTAGTCGAAAACGAAGACCATCAATTAAACGGTGACGAAGCAGCTATGAAATCCCTTGTCAAGAAAGTCGATGAAAACAAAGCTAAAATTATGATGGCTCTTACTTATTTAAATCGTTATTATGGATTTAAATACAATGATATGAGCATTAAAAATCTTATGATGTTCAAGCCTGATTTTTATGGTAAGAACGTTAGCGTTATCGATAGATTGATTCAAATTGGTTCTAGTGAGAAAAACTTAAAAGGTGATCGAACTCAGGATGCTTACCGTGATGTAATTGCGGGAGCAACAGGCAAAGGTAGTTTAAATGATTTCTTAACATATAACATGAAGCTCTTTACAGAAGATACTGACATGAATGTTTGGTATAAGAAAGCTGTTTCACATACTAACTATGTAGTTGAGAAACAATCATCTAACCCTGATTTTGCTAATAAGAAATATCACTTATACGAAAACTTAAATAACGGTGAGCATGGACGTTATATCCTACCACTTCTTAATACGAAAAAAGCTCATATGTTCTTGATTTCAACGTATAATACACTAGCATTTAGTGCATTTGAGAAATATGGTAAGAAAACTGAAGCTGAACGTGAAGCGTTCAAGAAAGAAATCGATTTACGTGCACAAGAACAAATCAATTACTTAGACTTCTGGTCTAGACTTGCTGCTGATAATGTACGTAATCAGTTGTTGAAATCTGAAAATATGGTTCCATCGGCTATCTGGGATAACCAAGAGGTTCCTGGTCATGGATGGGCTGACCGAATGGGTCATAATAAGAATGGTGATTATGCTCCAGTTCGTGAGTTCTACGGACCTACAGGTAAATGGCATGGATATAACGGTATGGGTGCATATGCTTATATCTTTGAAAGACCACAAAACTCAGAGGCTGTTTACTATATCATCTCAAGTATGATTAGTGATTTTGGTACATCTGCATTCACTCACGAAACAACACACATCAATGACCGTATGGCGTATCTAGGTGGATGGCGTCACCGTGAAGGTACTGACGTAGAAGCATTTGCCCAAGGTATGTTGCAATCGCCGTCAGTTTCAAACCCAAATGGTGAATATGGTGCGTTAGGTCTTAATATGGCATATGAACGTCAAAATGATGGAAAACAATGGTATAATTATAATCCTAACATGTTGGATAGTCGTGCGAAGATTGACCATTACATGAAGAACTATAATGAAGCTCTTATGATGCTTGACCACTTAGAAGCCGATGCGGTAATCGCTAAGAATGATGGAACGAACGACAAGTGGTTCAAGAAAATGGATAAAGAATGGCGTTCAAACGCTGACCGCAATAGCCTAAAAGGTGAACCGCACCAATGGGATAAACTTCGTGATCTAAATGACGCAGAGAAAAAGCATGAGAAAAGTTAACAAGCGATCGATCAATTGGTTGAAACAATAACTTTGTTACAAAAGCACGGTATGCCAGGGTACGGACGTTATCGTGTCTGAAGGTTTCGATACTGCGTATCAAACAGTTAAATATGATGGCAGGTATCTACGGTGGTAACACAAGTCAGAAGTGCTGTTGGTTCTATCTCGTTCAAACATAACACATTCCGTATGTGGGGTTACTTTCGGATATGCTGATGGATTTGTTAGGCTACGCTTCTAACAAGTATACACAAGAATGCTGCAAAGAAAACGATAGACCGGGTCTGTTGGAGATGACTTTTTCATCATTGAGAAAGTTTCAAATGGTAAGATTCCAAACACTTAGAAGATGGAAGAAAATGAATGGTTCAAGGAAGTTCAAAAGCTAAAGCTGAAAAAGGCTTTTGTTGAAATTGAAATTAATGGTGAGAAAAATTTCAACTTATGCAAGACTTCAAGAGTTGTTTGATGAAGCAGTTGAAAAAGATCTTAAAGGGAATGGATTTGGAAATACAGTTGGTCTGAAAGAGAAAGTTTACAAACAACTTTTACAAAAATCTAACGGATTTGCTGGTGATTTGTTCACTAAATAGTAGATAGGACTAGTAGAAATAATAAAAGGTAGATCAGTTTTGTCTGAATCTACCTTTTTATGCTATACTTAAGCTATGCATAGAAAAACAGTGATTGATTTTAGGGCTTTGGGTGTGAGATACACTTTTACCAAGCCTATCAAAGAGTTAAAAACGAGAAATGTAGCAGAAGTGGCAGATTTGCTGGCACAAGTGGAAAGCTACCAGGAGCAAGGTTATTATGTGGTGGGCTATGTCAGCTACGAGGCTGCACCTGCTTTTGAAGAGAAACTAGCAGTTCACAAGGCACCTTTATTGGACGAGTATTTACTTTACTTTACTGTTCATGATAGGGTGGAGAACTTCCCTATTCCCTTGACTTATGATGAGGTTGATTTGCCTTCAAATTGGCAGGAAGTAACATCTGCAGATGACTATGAAAAAGCCATTGCTCAGATTCATCATCATTTGCGGCAGGGGGACACCTATCAGGTCAACTATACTGTTCAACTCAAGCAGGACTTAAGTGCTGATCCTTTTGCTATCTACAATCGTATGGTGGTAGAGCAGGAGGCAGGATACAATGCCTATGTGGAACATGATGACATGGCAGTGATTTCCATGAGTCCAGAGCTCTTTTTTGAGCAAAATGACCGCGAGTTGACTACGCGACCAATGAAGGGAACGACTCAGCGTGGGGTAACTGACCAAGAAGATCTTGAACAGGCTAGTTGGCTGGAGCAGGACCCCAAAAATCGCTCTGAAAATATGATGATCGTGGATCTCTTGCGCAATGATATGAATCGTATTTCTGAAGTGGGCAGTGAGCATGTGGAACGCTTGTGTCAGGTAGAACAGTATTCAACTGTGTGGCAGATGACTTCGACCATCAAGAGTCAATTGCGAGAGGATGTGGACCTTGTTGAAATCTTCCGTTCTCTATTTCCTTGTGGTTCTATAACGGGAGCACCGAAAATGGCGACCATGGAAATCATTAAAGATTTGGAGTCACAACCAAGAGGAGTTTACTGCGGAACGATTGGTCTCTTGCTTCCAAATGGGCGACGAATTTTCAATGTTGCCATTCGGACCATTCAACTCTACAAGGGGCAAGCTATCTATGGAGTAGGGGGAGGCATTACTTGGGATAGCACATGGGAATCTGAATACCGTGAAGTTCATCAAAAGGCAGCTGTTCTCTATCGGAAGCAAACTCGTTTTCAGCTGATTACTACTGGAAAAATCAGCCAGAAGAACTTGCTGTTTGAGAATCAACATATAGAAAGACTGAGAAAAGCTAGTCGCTATTTTGCCTTTCCTTTTGATGCAGAAGACTTAAGACAAAAGATAGAGGAAGAGTGTCAGGCTTGTGATGCTAATCAAGATTACCGCTTGCGAATTTCTCTCAGCAAGTCTGGAGAGATTGAATTCAGTTGTCAAACCTTAACACCCCTTAGTCCAAGCTTTTGTCAGGCTCAACTTTGCCTGCAGGAAATGGATTTGAATCAAGCTTTTACCTACTTCAAAACGAGTCACCGACCACACATGAACCTAGGGAAACAAGAGAAGATTTACCACAATAAGTCTGGAGAACTACTTGAAACTTCTATTGGTAATTTGGTTCTGAAAATCGCTGGAAAACTCTATACACCGCCAGTCCGACTTGGAATCTTGCCAGGGATTTACCGTCAGCATTTGCTGGAAACAGGACAGGCAGAAGAGAAAGTCTTGACCTTAAAAGACTTAGTCCAAGCTGAGGCTATTTACGGCTGTAATGCAGTGAGAGGCTTGTATGAATTAAGCCTAGAGGAGAACTAGATGAAACTGGTATTTTTACACGGGTTAGGGCAGTCAGCAGAGAGTTGGAAAGAAGTTCGGAATCTACTGACAGATTATCCTTCTGAGGCTATCGAGTTATTTCCTTCTACAGTTAGAAACTATCAACAAGCCAAGGAACGAGTTTATCAGCATCTAGCTCAAGAGACAGAACCTTTTATTTTGGTTGGATTGTCTTTAGGTGCGGTCCCTGGCACTAGAACTTTCCAGTTATGATTTACCAAATCTTCAAGGTTTAGTTTTTGTCAGGTTGCCCTCTGAAATTAGCTGGAAATATCTTATTTAAAATCCAGTTGATGATTTTTAAACTACTTCCAAAAAGTTTTTTTGAAAAACGGGGAGCAAACAAAGCTCTTATGGTCGGAGTTTCTGAGGAATTGAAGACACTTGATTTAACGGATATATCAAGAACTTGTCCTTATCCAACCTTACTAATTTGTGGTAGCAAAAGATAAACCGAATCTTAGTTCTATGAGAAGTATTCATAAACTAATATCAGAATCCCAATTTCAGATTATCCCAGACGGCCCTCATGTTTTGAACGAAGCTAAACCAGAAGAGTTTGCAGAAATAACCAGAAGTTTCCTTGAATTGCTGAAATAAGTTTGATAAAATACTAGTGAAATCGATATCATAATTATGGGAGAAAAAATGAACAAACGTCTATTTTTTAAAAAAATGAGTCTAGCTAGCTTGCCAGTTTTAGCCTTGTTTTCACAACTTGTGTTAGCAGAAGAAAATATTCATTTTTCTAGTTGTAAAGAAGCTTGGGCGAATGGATACGCGGATATTCATGAGGGAGAATCAGGATATTCTGCCAAGTTAGACCGAGATCATGATGGTGTGGCGTGTGAATTGAAAAATGCCCCAAAAGGTGCTTTCAAAGCAAAACAATCAACGGCGGCTCAAACTGATACAAGTTCAGAAACAGCAAGTGGCTGGATTAAGCAGGATGGTGCTTGGTACTACTTTGATGGAAATGGAAATCCAGTGAAAAAAACGCTTGGCAGGGAAGTTATTACCTGAAAGAAGATGGTCAAATGGCACAGAGCGAATGGATTTATGATGATTCTTACCAAGCTTGGTATTACTTGAAATCAGATGGATCTTATGCAAAGAATGCATGGCAAGGAAATTACTATTTGAAATCAAACGGTAAAATGGCCCAGAGTGAATGGGTTTATGATGCTACTTACCAAGCTTGGTATTATCTAAAATCAGATGGATCTTATGTTTATAGTGCATGGCAAGGGAATTACTATTTGAAATCAGATGGTAAAATGGCTGTCAATGAATGGGTTGATGGTGGACGTTATTATGTAGATGCGACTGGTTTGTGGAAAGCCAATTCAAAAGTAACCAATAAAGGTTCTTATTATAGTCTTCAAGGGAAGTATGATGAAATCGTAGTTGCTAATAAACACTATCCGATGTCCAAAGATTACTATCCAGGTGAAAACGCTACTGCAAAAGCGGCCTTTTTAAAACTGATTGCACAGATGCAGGAGGAAGGATATGCTATTAGCGATAATTATAGTGGCTTTAGAAGTTATGCAACCCAAGCACAATTATATCAAAGTTATGTGAACCAAGAGGGGCAGGCTGCTGCGGATCGTTATTCAGCCCGTCCTGGATATAGTGAACATCAGACAGGACTTGCTTTTGATGTGATTGGCACAGATGGTCAATTGGTTGAAGATTCAAATGCTGCTCAATGGTTATTAGAACATGCGCCAGACTATGGTTTTGTTGTTCGATATCCTCGTGGTAAGGAAAGTATAACGGGCTATATGCATGAGGAATGGCATTTACGCTATATTGGTAAAGAAGCTAAAGACATTGCTGCAAGTGGTTTGACGCTAGAGGAATATTATGGATTTGATGGTGGAGACTATCTAGATTAAAAATCTATATTAGTTGAATGCAAACCTTTGCATAAATGAGTGAATTTTGTTATACTAGTACTGTAAGCATTTTCAGTTAATTCATAATGAAAAAGGAGAATATGATGAGTCAAAAGATTATTGGGATTGACCTTGGTGGAACTTCTATCAAATTTGCAATCTTGACAACAGCAGGAGAAATCCAAGAAAAATGGTCTATCAAGACTAATATTTTGGATGAGGGAAGTCATATTGTAGATGATATGATTGAGTCTATTCAACACCGTTTGGACTTGCTTGGATTGGCAGCAGCAGACTTCCAAGGTATTGGAATGGGATCACCAGGTGTGGTTGACCGTGAAAAAGGGACTGTTATCGGTGCCTACAACCTCAACTGGAAAACCCTTCAACCAATCAAAGAAAAGATTGAGAAAGGCCTTGGGTATTCCATTCTTCATCGATAATGATGCCAACGTAGCAGCTCTTGGTGAACGTTGGATGGGTGCTGGAGATAACCAACCAGATGTTGTCTTTATGACACTTGGTACTGGTGTTGGTGGCGGTATTGTCGCAGAAGGCAAATTACTTCACGGTGTTGCTGGTGCAGCAGGTGAGCTTGGCCACATCACTGTTGACTTTGACCAACCAATCGCATGTACTTGCGGTAAGAAAAGGATGTCTTTGAGACAGTTGCTTCTGCAACAGGTATTGTCAACTTGACTCGTCGCTATGCGGATGAATACGAAGGCGATGCAGCCTTGAAACGCTTGATTGATAACGGAGAAGAAGTAACTGCTAAGATTGTCTTTGATCTTGCAAAAGAAGGAGACGACCTTGCTTTGATCGTTTACCGTAACTTCTCACGTTACTTGGGTATTGCTTGTGCCAACATCGGTTCAATCCTCAACCCATCAACAATCGTAATCGGTGGCGGTGTGTCAGCTGCAGGAGAATTCCTTTTACAAGGTGTTCAAAAAGTCTACGACGAAAATAGTTTCCCACAAGTACGAACATCTACTAAATTAGCTCTTGCAACTCTAGGAAATGATGCTGGAGTTATTGGAGCAGCATCACTTGTATTACAATAAAATAATAAAAGAGGAAAAATGCTAACCTAGAGTTAGTAATGTTCCTCTTTTCTTTTTTATGCTATACTAGTTAAGACAATAAATGAGGTGAGACGTAAATGACAAAAGCAGATACGATTTTTAAAGAAAATATTGAACGAATCCTCAAAGACGGTGTCTTTTCTGAGCAGGCACGTCCCAAGTACAAGGATGGAACTGTTGCTAACTCCAAGTATGTAACTGGTGCCTTTGCCGAGTATGACTTGGCAAAAGGGGAATTCCCCATCACAACCTTGCGTCCTATCGCTATCAAATCCGCCATCAAGGAAGTGCTCTGGATTTACCAAGACCAGTCGAATAGCCTAGAAGTTCTCAATGACAAGTACAATGTTCACTATTGGAATGACTGGGAAGTGGGAGATACAGGAACCATCGGTGAGCGCTATGGTGCCGTTGTTAAGAAACACGATATCATCAATAAGCTTCTCAAGCAGTTGGAAGCCAATCCTTGGAACCGTCGCAATATCATTTCGCTCTGGGATTACCAAGCTTTTGAAGAAACAGAGGGCCTCCTCCCATGCGCCTTTCAGACCATGTTTGATGTCCGCCGTGTTGATGAGAAATCTATCTGGATGCGACCTTGACCCAGCGTTCGAACGATATGCTGGTGGCTCACCATATCAATGCGATGCAGTATGTGGCTTTGCAGATGATGATTGCCAAACATTTTGGCTGGAAGGTTGGGAAGTTCTTCTACTTCATCAACAACCTCCATATCTATGACAATCAATTTGAACAAGCTCAGGAATTGCTCCGTCGGGAGCCGTCAAATTGTCAACCACGCTTGGTTTTAAATGTTCCTGATGGGACTAGTTTCTTTGATATCAAAGCAGAAGATTTTGAGTTGGTGGATTATGATCCTGTCAAGCCACAGTTGAAGTTTGACCTAGCTATTTAAAAGAATAGAAAAAAGAAGTTGAGACAATGAATCCCAACTTCTTTTGTTTCTTAACGTGATACGCGGCGACGAGCTGCTTTTTTACGGTTTTCTTCGATGAAAGCTGCTTTTTGCTCTTCTGGTTCGATCACTTTCTTTTTAAATGCGTATACTGCACCTGCGACTGCAGCGACAGTTCCTGCGACACCTGTTACAAGACCTTTAGCGAATCCTTTAGCCATGAGTCTTCCTCCTTTATCTTCTTAATCAGCCAGCCTCTTCAAGAGGTCACATTTTTCTGACTGACCTTTTTGTGTTATAATAATAGTAACGAAAAAATGGGAATTTTTCAAGGAAAAAAGATGAAAACAAAAATAATTGTGATTGTTGGGCCGACTGCAGTTGGAAAAACAGCCCTTGCCATTGAAGTGGCCAAGCGTTTTAATGGCGAAGTGGTTAGTGGAGATAGCCAGCAAGTCTATCGAGGACTTGATATTGGGACGGCCAAGGCTAGTCCAGAGGAGCAGGCAGCTGTTCCCCATCATTTAATCGATGTTAGAGAGGTAACCGAGTCTTACTCGGCTTTTGATTTTGTTTCAGAAGCTAAGATGGCTATTGAGGATATTCATAGTCGGGGCAAACTAGCCATTATTGCTGGTGGAACTGGGCTTTATATCCAGAGCTTGCTTGAAGGCTACCACCTGGGTGGGGAGACTCCCTCATGAAGAGATTTTAGCCTATCGGGCTAGTTTGGAGCCTTATACAGATGAGGAATTAGCTCATCTTGTGACGCAAGCAGGCCTTGAAATTCCTCAGTTTAATCGTCGTCGTGCTATGCGTGCCTTGGAAATTGCCCATTTTGGTCAGGATTTGGAAAATCAAGAGACCTTGTATGAACCATTGATTATCTGCTTGGATGATGAACGCAGTCAACTTTATGAGCGTATCAACCACCGAGTGGATTTGATGTTTGAGGCTGGGCTTTTGGATGAGGCCAAGTGGCTTTTTGACCATTATCCAGATGTGCAGGCTGCTAAAGGAATTGGCTATAAGGAACTCTTTCCGTATTTCCGTGGAGAGCAGTCCTTGGATGAAGTTAGTGAGAGTCTCAAACAGGCTACCCGCTCGTTTTGCCAAGCGTCAGTTGACCTGGTTCCGTAATCGCATGCAGGTGACCTTTTATCAGATTGGAGAAGCTGGTGTACAAGACCGCATTTTAAGCCAGATAGAGGAGTTTTTAGATGATTGAAACGGAGAAAAAAGAGGAACGCGTCCTGCTCATCGGTGTGGAATTGCAGGGCATGGACAATTTTGACCTCTCTATGGAAGAATTGGCCAGTCTAGCCAAGACAGCTGGAGCAGTCGTTGTAGATAGCTACAGACAAAAACGTGAAAAAGTATGATTCCAAGACCTTCGTCGGCTCTGGTAAGTTGGAAGAAATTGCGCTTATGGTGGATGCAGAAGAAATTACCACTGTCATTGTCAATAATCGTTTGACTCCACGGCAAAATGTCAACCTAGAGGAAGTTCTCGATGTCAAGGTCATTGACCGTATGCAGTTGATTCTGGATATCTTTGCCATGCGAGCTCGAAGTCATGAAGGGAAACTCCAAGTGCATTGGCTCAGTTAAAATATCTCTTGCCTCGCTTGGTTGGTCAGGGGATCATGCTTAGTCGTCAGGCAGGTGGAATTGGTTCCCGTGGACCTGGTGAAAGTCAGCTTGAACTGAACCGTCGTAGTGTTCGTAATCAAATCACAGATATCGAGCGCCAGCTCAAGGTGGTTGAGAAAAATCGGGCGACAGTCAGAGAAAAACGTCTGGAGTCAAGCACCTTTAAGATTGGTTTGATTGGTTATACCAATGCTGGGAAATCAACTATCATGAACACCTTGACCAGTAAGACTCAGTACGAGGCTGACGAGCTCTTTGCAACTCTAGATGCGACGACTAAGAGTATCCATCTGGGGGGCAATCTCCGAGTAACTCTGACAGATACCGTGGGCTTTATCCAAGATTTGCCGACAGAGTTGGTGTCCAGTTTCAAGTCAACCTTGGAAGAAAGCAAGCATGTAGACCTTCTTGTTCATGTTATCGATGCCAGCAATCCTTACCATGAGGAACATGAAAAAACAGTTCTATCCATCATGAAAGACCTGGACATGGAAGATATTCCTCGCCTGACCCTTTATAATAAAGCGGATTTGGTGGAGGATTTCACGCCTACCCAAACGCCTTATGCCCTCATTTCCGCCAAGTCTGAGGATAGTCGTGAGAATTTGCAGGCACTATTTTTAGAGAAAATCAAGGATATTTTTGAATCTTTTACCCTGCGCGTGCCTTTTTCAAAGTCTTACAAGATTCATGATTTAGAAAGCGTTGCGATTCTTGAAGAACGTGATTATCAGGAAGACGGCGAAGTGATTACAGGCTACATTTCCGAGAAAAATAAATGGAGGTTAGAGGAATTTTATGACTGATATTAAAACGTTGGCTCTAAAATATGGGGGCTATACAAGTCTGGACAAGGTCTATCTGGATCAGCTTCTAGCTGGCAAGACAGAGCAGGAGCAACTAGCCCTCATTACCCCTCCGCCCAGCGTGGTCAATGCCTACTTTGCAGAACTCTACCAGAAAAAGAGTCCTGAGGCTGCGACGGATTATTTTGCAGAACTCAGTCAGGAACTGAATCTCTACAATGCTGAACCTAGTTTCACCTCAGAAAATAAGCCCTTTATTAGGCTTAATCTATCTGGCAAATCCTTTGGTTTCTGCTATGAGAGTGAGGGTCTGGGGCGGATTTTCTCTGAAAATGAAGAGAAAATTTCAGAAGACTTGCTCTTTGAGATTGCGCAAATTTTCCCCCATCAACTAGTCTTTGAAGAGTCTGGAAAGATTTACATGAAGGCTGTCGGAGACGAGGAAGTTGTTAGCGTGGAAAATCTCACAGCTTTGACTGATTTGGAAAGTTTGGCTGATGGTCGCAAGCGTCTTAAAGGTTACAGCCAAGAGGAGTTATTACAAGAAGCTACTGCTTTTTCTGGCAAGCGCTATTTCCGATCGGAAAACCGCACAGCCATGTTATATATTGATTAATTAGAAAGTATCGAATGGATATTCAATTTTTAGGAACGGGGGCTGGCCAGCCCTCTAAAGCCCGCAATGTCTCCAGTCTCGCCCTGAAACTATTGGACGAGATTAACGAAGTCTGGCTCTTTGACTGTGGAGAAGGTACGCAAAATCGCATTCTGGAAACCACAATTCGACCACGTAAGGTCAGCAAAATTTTTATTACTCATCTGCATGGAGACCACATTTTTGGCTTACCAGGTTTCCTTTCTAGTAGAGCCTTTCAGGCCAATGAAGAGCAGACAGATTTGGAAATCTATGGACCGCAAGGAATCAAGTCATTTGTCTTAACCAGTCTTCGTGTGTCAGGTTCTCGTCTGCCCTACCGCATTCATTTCCATGAGTTTGACCAAGATTCCCTTGGGAAAATCCTTGAGACTCGATAAATTCATTGTGTATGCAGAGGAGTTGGACCACACTATTTTCTGTGTTGGTTATCGTGTCATGCAAAAGGACTTGGAAGGAACGCTGGATGCTGAAAAGCTTAAGGTTGCTGGTGTCCCATTTGGCCCACTTTTTGGGAAAATTAAAAACGGTCAGGACGTTGTTTTAGAAGATGGGACTGAAATCAAGGCAGCAGACTATATCTCAGCTCCACGTCCAGGTAAAATTATCACTATTTTAGGAGACACTCGAAAAACGGATGCCAGTGTACGTCTAGCTATCAATGCTGATGTCCTGGTCCATGAATCGACTTATGGCAAGGGCGATGAAATAATTGCTCGTAACCATGGTCACTCTACTAACATGCAAGCCGCACAAGTAGCGGTAGAAGCAGGAGTCAAACGCCTCTTGCTCAACCATATCAGTGCCCGTTTCCTCTCAAAAGATATCAGCAAGCTCAAGAAAGATGCTGCTAGCATTTTTGAAAATGTCCATGTGGTCAAAGACTTGGAAGAAGTGGAAATCTAAAAGATTGAGAAAGGAACAGTATGCCTACTATTCTCATTACCGGAGCTAGCGGTGGTCTAGCACAAGAAATGGTCAAACTCCTGCCAAATGACCAAGTCATCTTGCTTGGTAGAAATAAGGAAAAATTAGCCCAGCTCTACGGAAACCATCCCCATGCAGAATTGATTGAAATCGATATTACCGATGATTCAGCTTTAGAAACTCTGGTAGCAGACCTCTATCTCCGCTATGGCAAGATTGATGTTTTAATAAACAACGCTGGTTACGGGATTTTTGAGGAATTTGACCAGATTTCCGACCAAGATATTCACCAGATGTTTGAGGTAAATACCTTTGCTCTGATGAATCTGTCTCGTCGCCTTGCGGCTCGAATGAAGGAAAGTCGAAAAGGCCATATCATCAATATTGTTAGCATGGCAGGTTTGATTGCTACTGGTAAGTCTAGTCTCTACTCTGCTACCAAGTTTGCGGCCATTGGTTTTTCAAATGCTCTGCGTCTCGAACTCATGCATCATGGTGTTTACGTAACGACGGTCAATCCAGGACCAATCCGTACAGGATTTTTTGACCAAGCAGACCCAGATGGGACCTATCTCAAGTCGGTTGACCGTTTTCTATTGGAACCAGATGCAGTGGCTAAAAAGATTGTCAAGATTATAGGAAAAAACAAACGAGAACTCAATCTACCGATGTTGTTGAGCCTAGCCCATAAGTTTTATACCCTCTTTCCCAAGCTAGCTGATAAGTTGGCAGGGGAGACTTTTAATTATAAATAAAAAAGTTGTTCCTAAAATGGAGCAACTTTTTTGACGATTAGAATAAATCAATTCCAGTCTTATTTAATGCGTGGCAGTGATAGGTGAAGGCGTTAATAAAATTAGAGTAGTATTGCTGATCAATAAATTTTTGCACTTTGAAGATAATTAAATAGATTTTTTTGGCTAAAAGGAATAGCCTCGGGTTTATTCCATCTAAATTGATTGTAAACATGTTCAACTTCTAGAAACATGAGGGAATAGCTAGATAGCCCTCGTTCGAAGGTCTGAAGTGATTTAATTTTTTAATAATATCGTCAGCCTTTTGATAGTAACCCAGTTCAGAGAAGTATTTTGCGGAGAAAAGTGAGAGCGTTTAAAATGCGGATGTAGGTGTCAGTATTGGCACTTTCTTTGTACATAAGTAGTAATTGTTTGGTCATATGATCAATAAGTTCCATCGGACAATGATTGACGATGACACGATAAATTTCAAGTTCGATACTATTAAAGACATCAGATTTCATTAAATGATTGATAATGTTTTGAATTCTGGCAACAGTTTCAGGACTTTTTGATATGGTTGGATAATGTCTTAATTTAATAGATTTGAAAATCATCTCTGCTTGAAGTGGGTTGTCTTTTAGATAGACATCAAATAATTTTTCGTATTCTTCAATATAAGTGAGGATATCTTCTTCATGGACCACATGCTTACCAAATTCTATAGCTGGTAATTCTAAGCAGTCTCCACCTTTATTTGCATAGGCGAGAACAAAATCATTCCATTCCACTCCGATAACAATTAACAGTTTGGCAAAGTTTTCAAGTGAAATTCCTTTGTCTCCTTTTTCAAATTGACTTAGGAACTGTGGTGATACGATATCTGAGGCGGCTTCCTTTAGGCTGAGGCCTCGTGCTTCGCGCAGGTACTTAAATGTAGCTCCAAATGGATATAGGTTTTTCCATAAATAGTCTCCTTACATACTTCTAAGACTATTATACAAAAAAATTTAGAGAAAAAAATGGAGAAAGAAAACTATAGTTACAAAATATTAGAATTCTGTGCTATTTTTTTGTTTTTATGAACAAGATTGAAACTATAGTTTAAATGACGAAAAAAATAGATAGGTAATGTACAATCAGTTCTGTAAACACAAAAGGAATAAATTCCTTTATAGTAGAGTTAACACCTCTTACTATAAGAGATTTATTCCTAATGTGGTCATGAATAGTTTTTGAGAATAGAGGAAAAGATTTGATGAACCAAACTCAAATGACTTATTAATACAATGAGTAACGGTGGGCAATATCTACGATATTATCAGCTATAAGGTCTGCGGTTAAATGAGAACCTCCATTATCTAGCTCTTCAAAACCAGTTTTCCAATACAACATTTGTAACAGGAGAAACAGTATCAGGAGCAATATGATAATTATTCCTTAAAAACTGTTCTACTTCAGCTCTGAGAGTTTGTTTTTCATTTGACAAAATCATATCGTTTCCTCCTTAACTAGGGTTAGTTTATCTGCAATTTTTTGACTACATATGCACAATTGCGTATCATCCTGATATTTTCCCAAAAGAATTTTAGCAGTTTGTTCTAAGGTATTCAACCCTTGGAAATAATTATCTAAAGTTTCTTTCAATCGTGTAACTTGACCATCAAGAACTGGACCAAATACTGCTGAAAAATGATGAATATTAATTCCAGACTTAGCATCTAACTCCAATCTATTTTTATAAACAAACTGAAAGTATTCTTTGTCAATTTCAAAAAAATTTTAGTTTCAGAATTATCAAGTTTTTGAAATTGATAACTTAGAACAACCGATTTTACATTCGGATTAAAAGGAATTTCATCTTTTGTTTTCCTCTGAGCCCATTTAATTGCTTGGCTGGGCTTAGATGTCACATAAAAATCCTATACCAAAATCACAGTTACGTTTACTATGATAGACATCTATTCCATCTTTTAACGAAGCAACTTGAGTAGATGTTGTTCCGTGATACCAAATTTTTTTGTACTGCTAAACTCCTTATTAAAGTTTAACTCTTTCATAAAAATAATTATAGCATTTTTCTAGGATTTACGCACCTACTACCTGTTTCAATTCTAGTTTAGATAAGTCAACTACTTTAAAATCCTTCTAAAACTATTATACAAAAATTTTTAAAGAAAAATACTGGAAAAAAAGTAAACTATAGTTACAAAATATTAGAATTCTATGCTAATTTTTTTATTTTTAAAAATTATATTGAAACTATAGTTTAAATGTCGAAAAAAATTAAATATCTATTATGGTATGATAAGGAAAGAATAGCTAACAAAGCTGGCTTGTTATACTAGTATAACAAGGATTGACTTACCACTCAATCCTATTCTATCAGCCATCAAAGGAGAAAATGATGAAAAAACTGAAAACCCTAACCACTTCAACAGCTATTGCGCTTGCGTCTGTTGGTGGAACTGCATTTGCTCAGGAGGCAACTGTTTCAGCGCCAGTTGACCCAGCTGCTGTAACTGCTGTCAATGAACCAGCTCTTGTTTCTAAACCTGTAGCCGATGCAAAACCAGAAGTGAAAAAATCTTCTGATGTCAAGCCTGCTCTTGATGCTCAAGCGTCTACTGTTAAACAAGTTGAAGCTGAGAGCCAAACAGCAACCGCTGAAGCTACTTCTGCTAACAAAGCTGTCACAACTACCGAAACTGCTTTGACAAGCGCTAAAGAAGACTTAAAGTCAGCTGAAGCTGTTAAAGCCAATGCTACAGAAGAAAAATATCACAGCTACAAAAAGCTAAAACAAGACGCCAATGTAAAAGCTCAAGAAGCCAATCAAAAAGCAACTGAAGCGTCTACTGAAGCGATTAAAGCCCAAACTGAAACTGTAGCAAGTGAAACAGCTAACGTTGCAAGCGCAACAAGTAAGAAAGACCAAGCGGATAAAAACAGTAACCGCTAAAGAAGCGAATGTAAAATCAGCTGAAGACGCGCTAAATGGTTCAGGACTTGGTGAAGCTAAAGCTTCACTTGCCCAAGCTGAAAAAGATATTGAACAAGCAAATGCAAATATCACAAGCGCAACAAAAGCTGTCGAAACCGCTAAGAAAGCAGATAGCAACCGCGCAGAAGCCATCAAATAAGCTACAAACAATGTAAACGTCAAAAACGATTCCTTGAAATTAGCTAAAGAAATGATGGATGCAGATAAAACAAAAGTTGAATCTATCCAAACAAAAGCAGATGCTACAGCCTCTAAAGAAAAAGAAGCGCAAATTGCATTGGATGCACAAAAAGCTCGCTCTGGTGAAGCTGTCATTCATATGGGAAATCCAGTTCACCATTTGACAGATGAAGAAAAAGCTTACTATGGTCTTGATAAAAACGATATTACATTTAAAGATGCTTCAAGCTATTATATCCGTAATCGTTATAAAAATAAAGGTAAAGCTGATGAACTAATGTTGACAATGGGAGTAAAAATGAATAACGCTCTCAAGGTTGATTTTAATCAAAACGATGACAATCGCAAAGTGGATATTGACCATTTAACAGATGCTGAAATTATTGAAATTAGTGATTTTTATGCTAAATTAATCAATGCTTTGCAAGAGAAAATGGGATATCCTACAACATATCGCGCTTACGTAGCTCAAGATACTCTTGAACATAGCAAGAAAATGGCAAAAGCCTATGAAGCTCGTGGAACTGACCCGTCTGTCGCTGGTCACATTACCGAAAATAATGGTACTGAAAACTTAGCTACTGTCAGTGGTAATAGTGCAACAACAATGCTTGATTTAAAATATAATGTATTAAATGCATTTAAAGAATATTCATTCTTAGATGATGAATCAAATTGGGGACATGCTTTTAACAACTTAAGCGGTGGTGGTGTTGCAATGACTGTTGCAAACATCAACGGCAGACGTTGGTTTGTCAACTCATTTGGTAGCGATGGTAAACACAAAATTAACCTTAATCAAGACCTTGCCCAACTTGAAGCAAAACTAGCTGAAGCACAAAAAAACAAAACAGTCAAGCTCAAACTGCTCTTACAAATGCTAAAAGCAGAATTGGCAGCAGCTTCACGCAAATATGCTTCTGCACTTGAAGCTAAAACAGACGCTGAGAAAGAATTAGCAAGTAAATCAGAGACACCACTTCAAACAGAAGTTGCTGAAAAGAACTTGCAATTGGCAAATCTTGCTTTGACAAATGCACAAGAACGTAAAGCAAACGCTGAAAAAGCTGTTGAAAACTTCTCAAGAAGCCAAGCTGAAAAAAAGAAACTGCTCTTGAAACAACTAAAGTTGAACTAGCTACAGCTAAAACTGCTCAAAAAGATGCTGAAACTGCTCTTACAAATGCGCAAGCAAAATTACAAGCAGAAGAAAACAAGTTGACTGTTCTTCAAGCTGAACAAGCAAAACTCCATGAAGAAAAAGACAAATTGGTATCAAATGCGAAAGCAATTGCGACAGAATTGAGTGCTTATCTAAACGCAGACAAAAAAATCTTGCAGATGCGCAAGCAAAAAGTAGCTGATTTGGAAACAAAAATTGACTCAAGCAAAATCTACTGCAAAATTGGCACAAGATAAATTGGATGTCGTTACAGCTAAATTGAAAACTGAAAAAAAGCTAAATTAGCTGAAATCCAAGACGAGTTTGATAAGTTGGTTAAGGCTGAAAGAAAGGACTATTACAATTTATCAGATTGGTATCTGGAGTATCTTGCAGGGAAACAAGCGGATAAGAAAACAGATACAAAACTCAAGAAAGTAGAAGACTCACAAGCTGGTAACTGGATTGAGTCAGCTGGTCGTTGGTGGTACAAACATGCTGACGGTTCGTACACAACCAACGGTTGGGAACAAATCAAGGGTACATGGTACTACTTTGACCACGCAGGATGGATGCAAACTGGCTGGGTCAAGACTGGTGGCACATGGTATTACTTGAATGAAACAGGTTCACTGGCTACAGGCTGGGTCAAAGACAACGGCACATGGTATTACTTGAACAAGTCAGGTTCACTGGCTACAGGTTGGGTTAAAGATAATGGCTCATGGTACTATCTTGACAAGTCAGGTGCTATGAAAACAGGCTGGTTTACAGTTTCTGGTAAATGGTACTATGCCTATAATTCAGGAGCTTTAGCAGTAAACACCACTACACCAGATGGCTATGAGGTCAATGCCAACGGTGTAGGGATGAGGTGCTGTGGTGGTCATTTAATTTTAAATACATCACAGAAAAACTCATCAATATATGAAAAATAGAGATTCTATTCTAAGTTTTTTTAATGCTTTATTTTATTAAAACAGTAAAAAGTATAGGGTGTAAATAAATTATAAGTTTAAATGATTGACTTAAGATGAGGAAAAAAATAGCATGGTAAAAAAAGAAGAAAGCTGAATTTAAGGTTGTTGTAAAGGGGAATTTTTGTTTCAGATGATTTTTAAAAAAAGAAATTGAATATCATCAAAAAAAGCTTCAGGGGAGATGTGTAAGGATGTCTTGGAGTATAGAAACCAAACTTTAATTCTTTCAGGGAATAGAACGAATCGGATAGACCTTGAAGATGACTTTTTTACAGTTAAGAGTAATTACTATCGTGGTATTGTAAAAAGGACTTTTATATATTTATTTTACTGGAGAAATTTTTTGAGTATTGACTCTATCACATTTATAACTGACGAGGAGAAAGACATCCCTTTTGAACAAAGAAACTTATTTGCTAAGGAAGATAGAGAACATTCTATTAGCACTGAATTATTAGATAAAAATGTTTCTTTATAATGAGCAGGAGATGTGTTGACACGTATCCTAATGAATATTGTTCTTGCTAAAGCGAATAAAGAAAGAAAGTTAGAAAATATTTGGCGTGCATTTAATGCTCTATATGATTGGAAATGTGTTACAAATAAATCGGAAAAAGAACGAATAAATGCTATTTTAGCTTATATTAAAGATGCAGATAATTTTTCATTTTAAGAAAACTATAAAAAGAAATTAAAAATTATTGCAGATAGACAGCAGTTCAGTAGACAGGCACGTGTATTTATTGAAGGAATTAATTTTTCAGATAGGAACTATAGCGGTGATTTAGATAGATTTAAAGAGAGATATATAAACTTACAATATTCTGATCCCATATTACGTAAAAAAATTAAAGAGATGTTTAAATATTATATTGAAAGTCATAGTGAAGATTTTTGATAAAGGGACAAAAAAATTGTATGAGAATTTAAAAGAAAGAATGGAATAATCAGTCTGAAATAGCTACTCCTACAGATTTCATCAAATATTTTGTTTGGTTTGTCTATCATTTTTAGAAATAAAGATTTTTCATGGAGAATATTGGCCAACAAATTTTTTAATTGAAAAATATTCCACATAAAGAACTGAATGATTATGCGGATTCTCTGGAATTATTAGTTATTGATCTGATAACTTATAAAGAATTTTTAGATTAATTTTTCATTTCTATTTTTATAACCTATACTATAGTTACAAAAATAATATTATCATTTAAATTTCATGAGTATAAAATTAATTTGATTCATGTTTAGAACTAAAAAACCTCAAGAACTAAGGTTGAAAAACTGGTTCTTGAGGTTTTTAGGTTATTCGATTTAGAGTGATTCTCATACTCAATGAAAATCAAAGAGCAAACTAGGAAGCTAGCCGCAGGCTGTACTTGAGTACGGTAAGGCGACGCTGACGTGGTTTGAAGAGATTTTTGAAGAGTATCAACTATTAAACTGGACTTCTTCTAGTAGATAGTCGATAAAGCGTTCGCCCATCTTGGATAGGCTGGTTTTTTCATGCTGGATATAGACTAGCTCAATAGAGTCGTCAATATCCAATGGGATGGAAACGATGTTGTCTCCGTTGAGGTTGCTGTTCAAAATCCCTGTCGCAATGGTATAACCATCCAGACCAATCAAGAGATTAAAGAGGGTAGCACGGTCGCTGACTACGATAGATTTTTTGTGGTATTCCTGCGAGAGAATCTCTTCTGAAAAGTAGAAGGAGTTGTGAGTTCCTTGGTCATAACTCAAATAAGGGAAATTTTCCAAATCAGACAGTTTGACCTTGTCTTTCTTTGCAAGAGGATTGGTCTTGCTGACAAAGATATGCGGTTGGGCTGTGAAGAGATGGTGAGCCAGCAGGTGGTTGTCATCCAGCATCTTGGTTAAAACATCACGATTGTAGCTGTTCAAAAATAGGACACCGACCTCACTACGGAAGTTCTTGACGTCGTCGATAATCTCCCAAGTCCGAGTTTCACGAAGGAAGAGCTCGTATTTCTCCATATCACTTTTCTTGAGCAGAGAGACAAATGCATTGACCACAAAGGCATAGTGTTGAGACGAAACGCTAAAGAGTTCGCGGTGGGCGACAGGATTTTTATAACGTTCCTCTAGAAGCTGAGTTTGCTCGACAACCTGACGGGCATAAGATAGAAACTCCATCCCATCACGGGTCAAGGTGATACCCTTGGGATTGCGGATAAAGATTTCAATGCCCATTTCATTTTCCAAATCTCTTACTGCATTGGAAAGACTAGGTTGAGTGATAAAGAGCTGTTTGGCTGCCTCATTCATAGAGCCAGTTTCGACGATTTTGATAATATAATGTAATTGTTGAATTCTCATGTTTTTATTGTACCACACTTGCGTCAGAATCGCCAAAGAAGATAGGAAAATCAGGAGCATTGTGTGAGTCTCTTCTTGAAAAAAAGACAAAATTTTGCTAGAATGAGTCTTATGAAAACATTCTATGATGTGCAGCAATTCCTCAAACGATTTGGTATTATTGTTTACATGGGAAAACGCTTATATGATATTGAACTGATGAAGCTGGAACTCTCTCGGATTTACGATGCAGGGTTGATGGACAAACTAGACTATCTAGAAGCAGAAGCGGTTCTTCGCAGAGAGCACAAGGTAGAATTGGATTATATTGAGAAAAATGGAGAAAAGAACTAATGGTTACTTGGATTTTGTGGGCACTTATACTAGCAATGTTGGCGTGGATGGGCTTTAACTATCTTCGTATTCGCCGTGCGGCTAAAATCGTAGACAATGAGGAGTTTGAAGCCTTGATTCGTACGGGTCAATTGATTGATTTGCGTGACCCAGCTGAATTCCACAGAAAACATATCCTTGGGGCCCGCAATATTCCTTCAAGTCAGTTGAAGACTAGTCTTGCAGCCCTTCGTAAGGATAAACCTGTCCTTCTTTACGAAAACCAACGTGCGCAACGTGTCACAAATGCAGCCCTTTACTTGAAAAAACAAGGTTTTTCTGAGATTTATATCCTTTCTTATGGTTTGGATTCTTGGAAAGGGAAAGTCAAAGTTGAGAAATAAGAAAACGAGCTTGGATGTTCCGAGCTCATTTTTTAACTACTTTTTCTGAGAAAGTCACGAATGCTTGCTAATTCTTGGGAGTTTAAGGGGCGATAGTCTCCTTCTTGAAGATTCTCATCCAAACTCCAAGGCCCAAAATGGGTACGTTTGAGGGAGGTGACTTTGACACCAACTGAGAGGAACATTTTCTTGACTTGATGAAATTTTCCTTCTGAAATGGTGATAGAGGCTTGGCTGAGAGAAGGGACTTGCAGATAGAATCTCTAGCCTTGCAGGTTTACATATAGTGCCATCTAAAAAGACAATTCCTTTTTGAAAGGCTTGGATATGGGCAGGTGTCAGGAGTCCATTAACCTGGACTTGGTAGGTCTTATCGACATGATATTGGGGATGGAGGAGTTGAAAACCCAAGGGGCCGTTGTCGGTCAAGAGGAGAAGACCAGTCGTATCTCGGTCCAGTCGGCCGACGGCATAGAGCTTGTCAGACTGGATGTCAGGTGACAGCAGGTCAATGATGGTTTGGAGTTCCTTGTCTTTGTTGGCTGTAACGACACCAGCAGGTTTATGAAGCATGAGATAGGTATGCTCATAACCTTGAATGATTCGGCTCTGAAAAAGGAGTTCTTGTAGACCTGTATCGATATTCTGGGCTAGGGAGCGGGCTGGGCAACCATCGACTAGAATTTCTCCTTTAAGTAAGGCTTGTTTCATGGCCTTTCGGCTGATTTTTTCTTGGGCTAATAAATTATCTAAACGCATACTGTGCCTATCTTATCATAAGTTGTATACTTTGAAAAGGCTTGACGTGAAAAGAAAAGCAGAGTGAAAACATTTACACTTGCTTGAGTTATGTTATTTACTTGAAAATATGATATAATCGTTCAGTTAGAAAATAAATTTTGAATACTATAGAGGAAATCATGACAAAATTAAGAGAAGATATCCGTAACATTGCGATTATCGCCCACGTTGACCACGGTAAAACAACCCTCGTTGACGAATTATTGAAACAATCAGAAACGCTTGATGCACGTACTGAATTGGCTGAGCGTGCTATGGACTCAAACGATATCGAAAAAGAGCGTGGAATTACCATCCTTGCTAAAAAAATACAGCCGTTGCCTACAATGGAACTCGTATTAACATCATGGACACACCAGGACACGCGGACTTCGGTGGAGAAGTTGAGCGTATCATGAAAAATGGTTGACGGTGTTGTCTTGGTCGTAGATGCCTACGAAGGAACAATGCCACAAACTCGTTTCGTATTGAAAAAGCCTTGGAACAAGACCTTGTCCCAATCGTGGTTGTCAACAAAATCGATAAACCATCCGCTCGTCCAGCAGAAGTAGTGGACGAAGTCTTGGAACTTTTCATTGAGCTTGGTGCAGATGATGACCAGCTTGACTTCCCAGTGGTGTATGCTTCAGCGATTAACGGAACTTCTTCATTGTCAGATGATCCAGCTGACCAAGAAACTACGATGGCACCAATCTTTGATACGATTATTGACCATATCCCAGCTCCAGTAGATAACTCAGATGAGCCTTTGCAATTCCAAGTCTCACTTTTGGACTACAATGACTTCGTTGGACGTATCGGTATCGGTCGTGTCTTCCGTGGTACTGTTAAGGTTGGGGACCAAGTTACCCTTTCTAAACTTGATGGCACAACTAAGAACTTCCGTGTTACAAAACTCTTCGGTTTCTTTGGTTTGGAACGTCGTGAAATCCAAGAAGCCAAAGCAGGTGACTTGATTGCCGTTTCAGGTATGGAAGACATCTTTGTCGGAGAAACCATTACTCCGACAGATGCAATTGAAGCTCTTCCAATCCTACACATCGATGAGCCAACTCTTCAAATGACTTTCTTGGTCAACAACTCACCATTTGCTGGTAAAGAAGGTAAATGGGTAACTTCTCGTAAGGTTGAAGAGCGCCTTCAAGCTGAATTGCAAACAGACGTTTCCCTTCGTGTTGACCCAACTGATTCACCAGATAAATGGACGGTTTCAGGACGTGGAGAATTGCACTTGTCAATCCTTATCGAAACTATGCGTCGTGAGGGCTATGAACTTCAAGTATCTCGTCCAGAGGTTATCGTAAAAGAAATCGATGGTGTGAAATGTGAGCCATTTGAACGCGTTCAAATCGATACTCCAGAAGAATACCAAGGATCTGTCATCCAAAGTCTTTCTGAACGTAAGGGTGAAATGTTGGATATGATTTCAACAGGTAATGGTCAAACTCGTTTGGTCTTCCTTGTTCCAGCGCGTGGTTTGATCGGATACTCAACTGAGTTCTTGTCAATGACTCGTGGTTACGGTATCATGAACCATACCTTTGACCAATACTTGCCATTGATTCCAGGGGAAATTGGTGGACGTCACCGTGGTGCCCTTGTTTCTATCGATGCTGGTAAGGCTACAACTTACTCAATCATGTCTATCGAAGAACGTGGTACAATCTTTGTTAACCCAGGTACTGAGGTTTACGAAGGAATGATCATCGGTGAAAACTCTCGTGAAAACGACTTGACAGTTAACATCACTAAGGCTAAACAAATGACCAACGTTCGTTCAGCTACTAAGGACCAAACAGCTGTTATCAAGACACCTCGTATCTTGACGCTTGAAGAATCTCTTGAGTTCTTGAACGACGATGAGTACATGGAAGTAACGCCTGAGTCTATCCGTTTGCGTAAACAAATCCTTAACAAGGCAGAGCGTGAGAAAGCTAACAAGAAGAAAAAATCAGCTGAATAAGAGCTAGAAAGAGATAGAGATGGTTTATTTAATCATAGGAATCCTCTTATTACTACTCTATGTATTTGCGACACCAGAAAGCATTAAAGGGACAGTTAATATCGTCCTTGTCGTCTTTGCTTTCGTAGCACTTTTGATTTTGCTTATGCTGTCTGTCCTGCAAATCTTTCAGCTACCGACAGAATTCTTTATCGCAATCGCCATGCTGACCTTAGCATACTTTAGCTTGCGAGATATTACCCTCATGTCGGTCCATAAAAGTAAAAGAAGATAAAAAGAGAGTTTTGGCTCTCTTTTTTGATTGGATAATATGAATGGGAAAAACTGGAATAAAATTCGTTAATGACATTGATTTTTAAGGGAACTGTAAAATTTTATTACTAATGATATCTTAGTGTACAATATATATGACAGATTTATATAGAAAACGTTTTCAGATGATATTTATAGTCAATGAAAATCAAAAGAGCAAACTAGGGGGCTAGGGGCAGGTTGTACTCGAGTAGAAAAAAATAAGCAAGGGGACGTGACGCGGTTTGAAAGATTTTTGAAGATTATCTTGTTGCTCAGGGTGTGATTGATTAAACTAGGAAAAATAATTCTAAGAATTTGTAAAATGTAAAAATTTCTTTCTATAGAGTTATTCTCTTATACAAGGAGTCTACTATGAAGAAACTATTCATATTATTATCAACTTTTTTTCTCAGCTTCTTCCTTGCTTGGATTATTGTCTTACGTGCGCCACAATATTTATATGCAAGCTATGATTCCGTTACTTTACTTCGTGTCAAAAAAGATACTCAGGAACCGACGCGTGAGGTATTTGAACAGGAATTGGAGAATTTTGCAAACTCAGAACAGAGTTTAATAGCTAGAAGAATTGTAGAGCCGAGTAAGGATGGGACGACTCACTTTACTTATGCAACTTATGGTCAGGGAACATTACCAAAAGAATTCCAAGAAGCTAGCCAAGAAAGTCGTGAACGTAGTGATCCGCTAAATAGTTATCTCCTTTTGTCAGGCTCCTTGACGAAAGAAAAGCTTGCCGATAAATTAGGAGATTTGGGTTATAAAGCAATTCCTGACCGAAAGACACCGCCCTATACTCTTGCTTTTAGAATGTTACTAATTCCCCTTATTTTAATTAGTTTAGCAATATTTGGCTTATCTTTCTTTGCTTTAGTGATTATCACTCGGATTAAGGAAATGAGAGCTGCAGGTATAAAACTCTTTTCTGGTCAGACTCTCTTATCCATCATGGGGCATTCTTTATCGACTGATATCAAATGGCTCCTTCTATCAGCCCTCCTTTCCTTCCTAGGTGGGGGAGTCGTTCTTTTTAGTCAAGGTTTGTTTTATCCTATCTTGTTAGCCACCTATGGTTTTGGGATTAGTTTCTATCTGTTGTTTTTATTGGCGATTTCAATTTTACTAATGCTTCTTTATCTAATGAGTTTGAGTTATAAAGCATTAGTTCCCGTTATTAAGGGAAGATTACCCCTTAAACGCTTGATGGCTTTAACCCTATTGTGTCAGTTAGTAGCTGTTTTTACAGTAGGCTACGCTGTTAAGACAGGTTTGACGTCTTACCAACGATTGAAAGAACTTGAAATTTCAAAACAAGCATGGCAGGATAGAGCAGACTATTATCAAATTTCTTTTGGCTTAGGTGATAGAGTAAAAGATACAGAAAATCAGAATAAGTGGTATGCCTTTGCCAAGGAAGCAATCGAAGAAGAACAGGCTCTATTTGTAAAAGATAATCTCATTCATTTTGCAAATCCACAAGGAAAAAATGAACAAGGAAAAAATGAACAAGGAGAGACACTGGATACCTATAGTCCAGATGCTAATACGCTCTATGTTAGTCCCAGTTATTTGGACAAGGAAAAGGTCGTGGTAGATGCTGAGACCAAACAGAAGTTAGCCCATCTCCAAAAAGGTGAGTTTATCCTCTTGCTCCCAGAACATTTGCGCTCTCGAGAAGCAGAACTTAAGAAAGCTTTTGAAGAAAGATTGAGTGATTATGGAAAATCTGGTGAGGAGGCAAGTGCTCCTTTAGAGTATGAAATGAGAGCGATTGTTAGCTATCTTCCAACTGGAGAAAAGCGATTTGTTTATAATAACGGTGAAAGTCCAGTATCCATCCAGTACTTAACTGATCCGATTTTAGTTGTATTTACTCCAACATCTACAGGTGATAGTATCATTTCCAAATATAGTTGGTCTATCAAAGCTGGTAAGAATATCTTTGTCAAAGGATATGAAGATGGGATTAAACTCTTGAAGAAAGCTGGAATTTATGAGCAAGTATCCTATCTTAAAGAAAGAAGAAGTGTTTATCTAACTCGTTATAATGAAGTTCAAACTGAAACAGCAACTTTAATCTTAGGAGCTATTGTTGGGATAGCTAGTTCCTTGTTACTCTTTTATTCTGTCAATCTTCTATATTTCGAGCAATTCCGTCGAGATATCTTGATTAAACGAATTTCAGGTTTACGATTTTTTGAAACACATGCTCAGTATATGGTTAGCCAATTTGCCAGTTTTGTATTTGGTGCTAGTCTCTTTATTTGGCGTAGTCGGGATGTGGTAATTGGCTTGCTCACTTTATTAGTCTTTCTAGCTAGTGCAGTTTTGACGCTTTACCGTCAAGCTCACAAAGAATCTCGTGTTTCTATGACAATTATGAAAGGAAAATAGGATGATTGAACTAAAGAATATATCTAAAAAATTTGGAAGCCGTCAGCTATTTTCAGATACGAATCTTCATTTTGAAGGTGGGAAAATTTATGCCTTAATCGGTACAAGTGGCTGTGGTAAGACAACACTCTTGAATATGATTGGACGATTAGAGCCATATGACAAAGGACAAATCATCTATGATGGCACTTCTCTTAAGGACATCAGGCCTTCTGTTTTCTTTAGAGATTACTTGGGATACTTATTTCAAGATTTGGCTTAATTGAAAGCCAAACCGTCAAAGAGAATCTCAATCTGGGTTTAGTTGGTAAAAAGTTGAAAGAAAAAGAGAAAATCTTTTTGATGAAACAAGCTCTAAACCGTGTCAACCTCTCTTATTTAGATTTAAAGCAACCTATCTTTGAATTATCAGGAGGAGAAGCACAACGTGTTGCACTAGCGAAGATAATTTTAAAGGATCCGCCTTTGATCCTCGCAGATGAACCAACCGCTTCACTAGACCCCAAAAACTCTGAGGAATTACTTTCTATCCTAGAATCTTTAAAAAATCCGAATAGAACTATTATTATTGCGACCCACAATCCTCTGATTTGGGAGCAAGTGGACCAAGTCATTCGAGTTACCGATTTATCACATAGATGATAAGGTAAGATTCATACTCAATGAAAATCAAAAAGCAAACTAGGAAACTAGCTGCAGGTTGCTCAAAGCACTGCTTTGAGGTTGTAGATAAGACTGACAAAGTCAGTTACATATATTTACGGCAAGGCGAAGCTGACGTGGTTTGAAGAGATTTTCGAAGAGTATCAGTTAGAAGAAAGAGTCACAAACACACTTTGTGGCTTTTTTATTTCCATAAAAATGGTAAAATAGTAAGAGTAGAAATGGAGTTTGAGACATGAAAGTAATAGATCAATTTAAAAATAAGAAAGTCCTTGTTTTAGGTTTGGCCAAGTCTGGTGAATCTGCAGCTCGTTTGTTGGACAAGCTAGGTGCCATTGTGACAGTAAATGACGGGAAACCATTCGAGGACAATCCAGGTGCGCAAAGTTTGCTGGAAGAAGGGATCAAGGTTATCACAGGTGGCCATCCTTTGGAACTCTTGGATGAAGAGTTTGCCCTGATGGTGAAAAATCCAGGTATCCCCTACAGCAATCCCATGATTGAAAAGGCTTTGGCAAAGGCTATTCCAGTCTTGACTGAGGTGGAATTGGCTTACTTGATTTCAGAAGCACCGATTGTTGGTATTACTGGTTCAAATGGAAAGACAACCACAACGACTATGATTGGGGAAGTTTTGACTGCTGCTGGGCAACATGGTCTTTTATCAGGAAATATCGGCTATCCAGCTAGTCAAGTGGCTCAAACTGCGACTGATAAGGACACGCTTGTCATGGAACTTTCTTCTTTCCAACTCATGGGGGTTCAAGAATTCCATCCTGAGATTGCGGTTATTACCAACCTCATGCCAACTCATATCGACTACCATGGCTCATTTGAGGAATATGTGGCAGCTAAGTGGAATATCCAGAACAAGATGACAGCGGCTGATTTCCTTGTTTTGAACTTTAACCAAGACTTGGCAAAAGAATTGGCTAGCAAAACACAAGCTACTGTTGTTCCATTTTCAACACTTGAAAAGGTTGATGGTGCTTATCTGGAAGATGGTCAGCTCTACTTCCGTGGAGAAGTGGTCATGGCAGCTAGCGAAATCGGAGTTCCAGGTAGCCACAATGTGGAAAATGCCCTTGCGACTATTGCTGTGGCCAAGCTTCGTGGTGTAGACAACCAAACCATCAAGGAAACTCTTTCAGCTTTTGGTGGTGTCAAACACCGTCTTCAATTTGTAGATGAAATCAAGGGTGTGAAATTCTATAATGATAGCAAGTCAACCAATATCTTGGCTACTCAAAAAGCCTTGTCAGGATTTGACAACAGCAAGGTCATCTTGATTGCAGGTGGTTTGGACCGTGGTAATGAGTTTGACGAATTGGTTCCAGACATTACTGGACTCAAGAAGATGGTCATCCTCGGTCAGTCTGCCGAACGTGTCAAACGGGTGGCAGATAAGGCTAGTGTGTCTTACGTGGATGCGACTGATATTGCAGATGCGACCCGCAAGGCCTACGAACTTGCGACTCAAGGAGATGTAGTCCTTCTCAGTCCTGCCAATGCCAGCTGGGATATGTATGCTAACTTTGAAGTACGTGGCGACCTCTTTATCGACACAGTAGCGGAGTTAAAGGAATAATATGAAAAAAATTGTCTTTACAGGTGGGGGGACGGTTGGACACGTTACCCTCAATCTTTTGTTAATGCCCAAGTTCATCGAAGATGGCTGGGAAGTCCACTATATCGGGGACAAACGTGGTATCGAACACCAAGAAATCCTCAAGTCAGGTCTAGATGTCACCTTCCATTCCATTGCGACTGGGAAATTGCGTCGCTATTTCTCTTGGCAAAATATGCTGGATGTCTTTAAAGTTGGTTGGGGAATTGTCCAATCGTTCTTTATCATGTTACGACTTCGTCCACAGGCTCTTTTTTCAAAGGGGGGCTTTGTTTCAGTACCGCCTGTTATCGCTGCGCGTGTGTCAGGAGTGCCTGTCTTTATTCATGAATCTGATCTATCTATGGGCTTGGCCAATAAAATTGCCTATAAGTTTGCGACTAAGATGTATTCAACTTTCGAGCAAGCTTCAAGCTTGGCTAAGGTCGAGCATGTGGGAGCAGTGACCAAGGTTTCAGATCAAAAAAATCCAGAACTCGATGAATTGGTGGATATTCAAACCCACTTTAATCCCAAATTGCCAACTGTATTGTTTGTCGGCGGTTCAGCAGGAGCTCGTGTCTTTAACCAATTGGTGACAGACCATAAGAAAGAACTGACAGAGCGCTACAATATTATCAATCTAACTGGAGATTCTAGCCTGAACGAGTTGAGCCAAAATCTCTTTCGTGTTGACTATGTGACCAGTCTCTATCAACCTTTGATGGAATTGGCTGACATTGTTGTGACACGAGGTGGTGCCAATACGATTTTTGAGCTCTTGGCCATGGCAAAATTGCATGTCATTGTACCACTTGGTCGTGAGGCTAGTCGTGGAGACCAGATCGAGAACGCAGCTTACTTTGTTAAGAAAGGCTATGCAGTAGATCTTCAAGAAAGCGATTTGACCTTGGATAGTTTGGAAGAGAAGCTTTCTCACTTACTAAGCCACAAGGAAGACTACCAAGCTAAGATGAAGGCTTCTAAGGAATTGAAATCTCTAGAAGATTTATCAATTATTGAAAAAAGATTTATCATAAGGAAAGTAAATGTCAAAAGATAAGAAAAATGAGGGCAAAGAAATCCTCGAAGAATTTAAAGAGTTATCAGAATGGCAGAAACGAAACCAAGAATATCTAAAAAAGAAGGCTGAAGAAGAGGCGGCCCTAGCTGAGGAGAAAGAAAAGGAAAGACAAGCTCGAATGGCTTCAAAATCTGAAAAGTCAGATGAAACTGGGGACCAAGAGAGTGAATCTGATCCAAAAGACCCAGAATCAGCTAAGGAAGATGCTAAAGAAAAAGTAGAAGAGTCAGAAGACGTCAAAAAAGAAGTAGCCAAAGAAGAACCAAAATCCAAAGAGCCAAAGAAAGAGGATAAAAACATTGCTAAAAAGGCTACAAAGAAAAAACCAGCCAAAGCAAAGATTCCTGGCCTTCATATCTTGCGAGCCTTAACGATTTTATTTCCAAGTCTGCTTTTATTGATTGTCTCTGCCTACTTACTCAGTCCTTATGCGACTATGAAGGATATCCGTATTGAGGGAACGGTACAAACTACGGATGATGATATTCGACAGGCTTCAGGCATTCAGGATTCGGATTATACGATTAACCTTCTGCTAGATAAGGAAAAATATGAAGAGCAGATCAAGTCCAACTATTGGGTTGAATCAGCTCAGCTTGTCTATCAATTTCCAACTAAGTTTACTATCAAGGTTAAGGAATACGATATTGTTGCCTACTATGTTTCTGGTGAAAATCATTATCCTATTCTTTCCAGTGGTCAGCTTGAGACCAGTTCTGTGAGCTTGGTTAGTCTGCCAGAAACTTATTTGTCAGTTCTCTTTAATGACAGCGAACAAATCAAGGCCTTTACATCAGAACTTTCTCAAATTAGCCCAGAACTCAAGGCAACTATCCAAAAGGTGGAACTAGCCCCAAGCAAGGTGACTTCAGATTTAATTCGATTGACCATGAATGATTCGGACGAAGTCTTGGTTCCCCTGTCTGAAATGAGCAAGAAATTGCCTTACTATAGTAAGATTAAGCCACAATTGTCAGAACCGAGTGTGGTCGACATGGAAGCTGGAATCTACAGCTACACTGTGGCGGATAAATTAATTATGGAGGCAGAGGAAAAAGCCAAACAAGAGGCCAAGGAAGCTGAGAAGAAACAGAAAGAGGAAGAGAAGAAAAGGCTGGAAGAACAGCAGAATAAATTGGAAGAAGAGAAGAAAAAATTGGAGGAAGAAAGCAATCGAAACCAAACAAGTCAGCGTTCATCACGTCGCTAGGTTTACCTTTTCTCCTATCGCTCTTTAGTTGCCATGGTAAGTGTCTAGAGTTTTGAGAAATACAGAAAGTATATAATTATATGTTCAGCCTTTTCGTGTATCTGCATTTATTTATATGTGATTTTGGAATTTCTCAAAATCGCGACACATACGTGACCATGTTTTTACTTGACAAGTGCTAGTAGAAATAATAGAATAGTAAAAAACCTTTAAAGCAGTCCAGAGAGGCAGCTAAGGTTAGACGGTGAAAGGGTGGAGACTACCCATTTTTCGTGGAACCTTGCTGTTGGCAGGTTCCTTTTTTCGTGGCTTCTGTTGCCCAGACTCTCTCACTAGCAAAGGTAAAAGGAGAAACCTATGCGAGAACATCGTCCAGTCATTGCTCTTGATTTTCCTAGTTTTAAGGCGGTCAAGGAATTTTTAGCTCTTTTTCCAGCAGAAGAAAGACTTTATCTCAAGGTGGGGATGGAGCTTTATTACGCAGCGGGTCCTGAGATTGTGTCCTACTTGAAAGGTCTGGGGCACAGTGTCTTTTTGGATCTCAAGCTGCATGATATTCCCAATACAGTTAAATCAGCCATGAAGGTCTTGTCTCAGCTTGGTGTCGATATGACCAATGTTCATGCGGCTGGTGGTGTAGAGATGATGAAGGCTGCGCGTGAAGGTCTTGGAAGTCAAGCGAAGTTGATTGCTGTAACACAGTTGACCTCAACATCAGAAGCCCAGATGCAGGATTTTCAAAATATCCAAACCAGTCTGCAAGAGTCTGTGATCCACTATGCCAAGAAGACAGCTGAAGCGGGCTTGGATGGTGTCGTTTGCTCGGCTCAGGAAGTGCAACTTATCAAGCAGGCCAGCAATCCAGATTTTATCTGTCTGACACCAGGGATTCGCCCTCAGGGAGCTGCAGTTGGAGACCAAAAACGTGTGATGACGCCAGCAGATGCCTATCAAATCGGTAGTGACTATATCGTAGTGGGACGCCCCATTACCCAAGCTGAAGATCCTGTTGCAGCTTATCATGCCATCAAGGATGAATGGAACCAAGACTAGAATTAAAGAACTAGATTATAAAAATAAAAGGAGAATACCATGACACTTGCTAAAGATATCGCTAGCCACCTCTTGAAAATCCAAGCCGTTTACCTCAAACCAGAGGAGCCTTTCACTTGGGCATCTGGTATCAAGTCGCCAATTTACACGGATAACCGTGTGACGCTAGCCTATCCAGAAACTCGTACTCTCATTGAAAATGGTTTTGTGGATGCTATTAAAGAAGCCTTTCCTGAGGTAGAAGTGATTGCAGGAACTGCGACAGCAGGGATTCCTCACGGAGCTATCATTGCTGATAAGATGAACTTGCCATTTGCCTACATCCGTAGCAAACCAAAAGACCACGGAGCTGGTAATCAAATCGAAGGACGTGTAGCTCAGGGTCAAAAAATGGTAGTGGTTGAAGACCTTATTTCAACTGGTGGATCTGTTCTTGAAGCCGTAGCAGCAGCTAAGCGAGAAGGAGCAGATGTGCTTGGAGTTGTAGCGATTTTCAGTTACCAATTACCAAAAGCGGATAAGAACTTCTCAGATGCAGGTGTTAAGTTAGTCACACTTTCAAACTACAGTGAGCTCATCCATCTAGCTCAAGAAGAAGGCTATATCACGCCAGAAGGATTGGACCTTCTAAAACGTTTTAAAGAAGACCAAGAAAATTGGCAAAATGCCTAAAACATAGAAAATCAGGTAGTCACTAGGATTACCTGATTTCTTTTTGTGATTTCATTGAGTATTAGTCGACTTTTCCACCTTCAACAACTAGGTCATCTGCTTTAGCAGCGTCACCGTAGGTTGGGTGAAGTGTTTTTTCATAGGCCTTGTGGAAGAAGTTTTCCTTGCCTAATTTTTCAATATCTTTATTGATGAAGTCTAGCAATTCTTGGTTGCCTTTTTGAACTGCTGCTGCAATGGTATCTGGATTACCGAGGGAAGTAATTCCTACTTCAAAGCCTTTGTTTTCAAGCGCCCAAGCTAGGACTTCCGTATTGTCAGTAGAGAAGGCATCTCCACGTCCGTCAAGAAGGGCTTGGTAAGAGTCACTGTATTGGTCGTATTTTTGGAGTTTGATTTCTGGATGATTCTTTTCAAAATAAGTCTCAGCAGTTGTTCCTTTTGTGACAATCAAGGTTTTACCCTCAAGTTGTTTGACATCTGTAATGAGGCCAGTCTTAGGCGATACGACACCAAGTGAAACTTTCATGTAAGGAAGGGCAAAATCAACTTGTTTCTTGCGTTCGTCAGTTACTGTAAAGTTGGCAAGGGTAATATCCACCTTGTTTGAAATCAAGTATTCCGCACGGTTGGCAGCGTCGACTGAAACGTATTTAACCTTCACCCCAAGGTCTTGTGCTAATTGGTTCCCAAGTTCAATATCATAACCTTGGTAAGAACCATTATTGTCAACGTAACCAAACGGTTTCTTGTCTCCAAATACGGCGATTCGTAGTTCGCCGCTTTTCTTAATTTCATCAAGGGTGCGAGCCTTGGCAGTGGTTTTACCAGACGATGAACCAGCATTTCCACCTGAGCTACAAGCTGTGACAAAGATAAGAGCAAAGGCAAGTGCCAAAACAGTTAAGAGTGGTTTGAGTAGTTTCATAAAAATCTCCTTTATAGATATGAGCCAAATTGGCTAAAGTCAAAGACGTTTAAAAATTCCTGGGCTCGTTTGGTTTGCGGATTGGTAAAGAAGGCTTGAGCCGTTCCTTCTTCAGCGATTTTTCCTTGGTCTAGGAAGATAATCCGGTCGGCAATAGCTTGGGCAAATTGCATTTCGTGGGTTACTAAAATCATGGTGCGCCCTTCTTGAGCCAAGTCATTGATGAGTTCCAGAACTTCACGCACCATTTCGGGGTCCAGAGAAGCCGTCACTTCGTCAAAGAGGATAATTTCTGGATGCATGAGCAGGGCACGGACAATCGCAACTCGTTGCTTCTGTCCGCCAGATAATTGCCGGGCAAAGCTATGTTGTTTATCCAGCAAACCCACACGCTCTAGTAATTGCAAAGCTTCTTCAGTTACTTCCTTCTTGTCCCGTCCCTGTGCTTTGATAGGGCCTAGGATGAGGTTTTGTAGGACGTCTAGATGGGGAAAGAGTTCATAACTTTGAAAGACCATGCCAATCTTTTGGCGAACGAGGTGAAAGTCTTTTTGATTGCCAATAATGGACTGGCCATCCAGAAGGATATCTCCACCTTGAATACTTTCTAAGCCATTGAGGCAACGAAGGAGGGAGCTTTTCCCACAACCAGATGGTCCTAGAATAACCACAACTTCCCCTTTTTTGATATCTAGAGAAAGACCTTGGAGGATAGGGTTGTCTCCGAAGGATTTTTTTAGTTCCTTGATTTCTAAAATAGTTTCAGACATTTAGTTCCTCCAATGTTTTTCTAGGTAAGTGGATAGTTTGGAAATAGGGAAGCAAACTGCGAAATACAAGACCAGAATGGTTCCATAAATCCAAAAAGAAGCAGTTGGGATAGTCAAGCGATTGCTATCGATGATTTGCTGTCCAACCTTGGTAACCTCAACAACCCCAATCAAAACGACTAAGGAAGTGGTTTTGATCATCCGAGTGACAAGATTAATGGCCTGCGGTAGCAGTCTTCTCAAGACCTGTGGGATGATAATGTGGTAGTAAAGTTGAACATTGGTCAAGCCTAGCGCCTGTCCACTTTCAAACTGATGCTTAGGGAGGGAAGTGATAGCTCCACGTACCAAGTCCCCCATTTCAGCTGTTCCCCAGAGGGTAAAAACGATAATAGCAGAAGTCTCACCTGAGATATTGATATTAAAGTTTCGAGCCAGGCCGAAATAAACGATGAAGAGTAGCACCAGCTGGGGCATGATACGGATAAATTCCAGATACAATCGTGTCAAAAATCTCACGACTCTAGAATGGGAGGTCATGACAATTCCCATGATTGTTCCGAAAATCATAGATAAAAGGACAGACAGGATGGATATCCCAATCGTGACGCCTAGTCCTTGTAATATCCGCAGGAGATTATTTCCCTGAAAGAGTACTTGGATTCCCGAATCCTGCATGGCGGAGCCTCCTTTCTATCCAGCTAAAGACCAGTGAGATGGGCAGCAGCATAATCAGATAAGCAATTACTAACATGGCCAGTGCAATGTCTGTCTCATAATAGAGTCCAATCAAGTCCTTAGCGACGTACATGAGGTCGGCCAAAGCCACTGCTGAGAAAACAGAGGTTTCCTTGATGAGGAAAATGACATTGGCACTAAAAGAGGGTAGGGCCACCGCTGTTGCTTGCGGAAGAACTACATAGCGAAAGACCTGTATAGGTGTCAGACCGATGGCTAATCCAATCTCGTGCTGGGTTTGACTGACGGCCTCCAGTCGCTTCGGAAAGATTCTGCCATATAGGAGCCTCCTAAAAAGACTAATCCCAGAGTAGCACAGACTTCCGAAGATAGGACAATCCCTATTCGGGGAAGCCCGAAGTAGAGAAAGAAGAGTTGAATCAAAAGGGGCGTGTTGCGTGACAATTCAATGTAGGCTGTCGCTACTTGCGCCAAAACAGGGATGCGGTAATGTCGGATGATACTAACGATTAAACCGAGCAGAAAGGATCCCAAAATCCCCCAAACTGCAATATGCAAGGTCAGAAGAAATGCCTTTTGATATAGTGGTAGATATTGTTCAACAATGGACCAATCCAAAAATAGAACCTCCCATCTAGAAATAATATAGTTATTGTAGCACTTAAAATCTCCTTTGGATAATATGTATTTTTTATTGCTGTTATAAGGATTGTTTATCATAGACAGAATCTTTCTGAAATTTCCAAACAAAATATTTGAAAAGTTTTGAAAAAAGAGTTAAGATATTTTTGTAATATACAAAGTAAACGCTTACTTATTAAGGAGGGCATTTTATGTCATACAAAACAAGCAATGCAGAAGGTCATGTAGATTTCATCAATACCTATGATTTGGAGCCAATGGCGCAACAAGTGATTCCTAAAGCAGCCTTTGGCTATATCGCCAGTGGAGCAGAAGATACTTTCACTTTGCGTGAGAATATCCGTGCCTTTAACCACAAGCTCATCGTTCCGCATACACTTTGCAATGTTGAAAATCCAAGTACAGAGATTGAATTTGCAGGTGAAAAATTGTCTTCACCAATCATTATGGCGCCTGTTGCGGCTCATAAATTGGCAAATGAACAAGGTGAAGTGGCGACTGCGCGTGGTGTACATGAGTTTGGTTCTCTGTATACAACCAGCTCTTACTCTACGGTTGATCTTCCAGAAATTACGGAAGCTCTTCAAGGGACACCTCACTGGTTCCAATTTTACTTTAGTAAAGATGACGGGATTAACCGCCACATCATGGACCGTGTGAAGGCTGAGGGGTATAAAGCGATTGTCTTGACAGCAGATGCTACTGTAGGGGGCAATCGTGAGGTGGATAAGCGTAATGGTTTTGTCTTCCCAGTTGGCATGCCGATTGTTGAAGAATACCTGCCAGAAGGTGCTGGTAAATCAATGGACTTTGTTTACAAATCAGCTAAACAACGCTTGTCTCCACGCGATGTAGAATTTATCGCTGAATACTCAGGACTTCCTGTGTATGTCAAGGGACCACAATGCCGTGAGGATGTTGAACGTTCGCTTGCTGCAGGTGCCTCTGGTATCTGGGTAACCAACCATGGTGGCCGTCAAATCGACGGTGGACCAGCTGCCTTTGACTCACTTCAAGAAGTAGCAGAAGCAGTTGATAAACGCGTGCCAATTGTCTTTGACTCAGGTATTCGTCGTGGTCAACACGTCTTTAAAGCCTTGGCTTCAGGAGCAGACTTGGTAGCTATTGGTCGCCCTGTTATCTATGGCTTGGCCCTTGGTGGTAGTGTCGGTGTGCGTCAAGTCTTTGAACACTTGAATGCGGAATTGAAGACAGTCATGCAGTTGTCTGGAACTCAGACTATTGAAGATGTCAAACACTTCAAACTCCGTCACAATCCATACAACCCAACCTTCCCAGTTGACCCTCGTGACTTAAAATTGTATTGATAAAATGATTGCCTCCACTGAATGTGGAGGTTTTTCTTCGTGTATAGGAAGAATAAATCACCATAGAAAATCTATATAAATATATTTTTCGGTCAAATATCTTGCTAGGGCTTTCATTTTTTGCTATACTGGTGCAGTAATTAAATAATAAAGACATTTGGGGTGCTTTAGGCTGAGATGATACCCATTGAACCTGATACAGTTAAGACTGGCGAAGGGAAATGTGAAACAGTTTTTTTCGTATGTCGAAAATGAACTGTCTAATCTTGTAAGCCAAACTCTAATTCTTGATTGTAATTGGAGTTTTTTTGTTTATATAAACTGGATAGTCTTGTTTAGGTAGCTCTCTGCAAATGCCCTCGATTTTCTTTAAAAGGATCAAGTGGAATTACGATTTTGCTTGGTATCTCTTGGTGTTTTATTAATTACTAACGAGTAAAGAGAGGAAAAGTAAATATGGAAACACAAGACTATGCATTTGAGCCAGGTTTGACTGTTGGAGAATTATTAAAAAGCAGTCAGAAGGATTGGCAGGCTGCAATCAATCATCGTTTTGTTAAGGAACTTTTTGCAGGGGACAATTGAGAATAAGGTCTTAAAAGACTACCTAATTCAAGATTATCACTTCTTTGATGCCTTCTTATCAATGTTGGGTGCCTGTGTAGCCCACGCAGACCATCTTGAATCCAAACTTCGTTTTGCCAAGCAACTAGGTTTTCTTGAAGCAGATGAAGACGGTTATTTCCAAAAGGCTTTCAAAGAGTTAAAAGTAGCAGAGAATGACTATCTAGAAGTGACCTTGCACCCTGTAACAAAAGCCTTTCAGGAGCTTATGTATTCTGCTGTGTCATCATCAGATTATGCCCATCTTTTGGTCATGCTGGTCATTGCAGAAGGTCTCTATTTAGACTGGGGTTCTAAAGATTTGGCTCTACCTGAAGCCTATATTCATTCGGAATGGATCAATCTCCACAGAGGTCCTTTCTTTGCAGAGTGGGTTCAATTTCTGGTTGACGAACTCAATCGTGTTGGGAAAGGTCGAGAAGATTTGACAGAACTTCAGGAACGCTGGAATCAAGCGGTTGCTTTAGAATTAGCCTTTTTTGATATTGGCTATGATGCTTAGAGAAGGTTTAGGATATTTACAAATTTGATGAGATAATTCTCTTCGAAAATCTCTTCAAACCACGTCAGCTTCACCTTGAATTATATACGTGACTGCCTTCGTCAGTCTTATCTACAACCTCAAAGCAGTGCTTTGAGCAACCTGCGGCTAGCTTTCTAGTTTGCTCTTTGATTTTCATTGAGCATAAATCATTCAATGAAAATCAAAAAAATTTCTTAACGAAAGATAGAGATAAATCGAAATCAGTAGATCGTATAAAGTGAAAAGGAAGGATTTCAATATGACAAGTTTAAAATTATTAAAAGAAAAAGCACCTTTGGTCATTTGCATAACCAATGATGTAGTAAAAAATTTCATAGCAAATGGATTAGTAGCACTGGGGGCATCACCAGCCATGAGTGAGTTTCCAGCAGATTTAGAGGATTTGTTAAAGTATGCTGGTGGTTTATTAATAAACATAGGAACATTGACAGATGAAAATTGGAAATTATACCAAGCTGCTCTGAAAATTGCAGAGAAATATAATGTCCCAGCAGTTTTAGATCCTGTAGCCTGTGGAGCAGGATCTTATAGAAAAAAAGTATCCGAAGATTTAATAAATAATTACAAACTCGCAGCGATTAGAGGAAATGCTGGAGAGATTGCTTCTTTAGTAGGGAATAAATGTGGCATCTAAAGGAGTAGATAGTGCAGGTGTAGATAATATTGATGAGATTGCTCTAGCAGCAAATGAGAAGTTTCATATTCCAATAATAGTGACTAGGTGAAGTGGATGCTATTGCGGTAAATGGAGAAGTGGTAACGATTCATAATGGTAGTGCCATGATGCCAAAAGTTATTGGGACAGGATGTTTATTAGGTGCTGTAGTAGCAAGCTTTATCGGACTTGAAAAAGGTCAAGAATTGAAAATCATTTAGAAACAGCAATGTTGGTTTACAATATCGCTGGAGAAATGGCAGAAAAACGTCCAAATGGACATCTTCCTGGAACCTTTAAAGTTGAATTTATAAATGCCTTATATGAGATTACAGATGAAGATGTAAAGGAATTCAAAAGAGTGAAGTAAGATGTTTCATAAAGAATTACTAAAACTATATTTTATTTGTGGAACGACTACTTGCCAAGGAAAAGATCTATATACGGTCGTTGAGGAAGCCTTAAAAGGTGGTATAACCTTATTTCAATTCCGTGAAAAAGGTGAGGGAGCCTTAGAAGGTAAAGAAAAAGTCGAATTAGCAATTAAACTACAGGATCTTTGTAAAAAATACAATGTTCCGTTTATTGTTAATGATGATATTGATTTGGCAATGGAAATTGACGCTGATGGCGTACATGTAGGACAAGATGACCTTGGAGTTGATGAAATTAGAAAATTGATGCCAGATAAAATAATTGGTCTTTCTATAAAAAACGAGGAAGAATTTCAACAATCAAAAGTTGAATATGTAGATTATGTTGGTGTTGGTCCTGTATTTGATACCCAGTCAAAGGATGATGCTGGTGGTGCTATAGGTTATGAAGGTCTTAAATTGATGAGAAAACTATTGCCACAAATGCCCTTAGTTGCAATTGGTGGGATACAGACGCAACATATTAAAGACATTATGAAGACTAATATGGATGGTGTTTCAATCATTTCAGCAATATCGTATGCAAAAAATATAGAAAAAACTGTTCGGGAAATGAGTGAACAATAGGTATCTATCCTTGGATTCTAAGTAAGTGGAAGTTTCCCTTTTCTAAAAAGCTATGCCTGGATTTAGCTCAAATGGCTAATCTATCAAACAAGACATTTGTTTTTTGCAAAAGAAAGATCTACTGTCTTTTTGAGTGCAAGGCTGTATTTCCAGTTCAATTTCTTGAACTAGAATAAATCGTCTGTTAAAATAATTATATAATTAAATAATAAAGACATTTGGGGTGCTTTAGGCTGAGATGATACCCATTGAACCTGATACAGTTAAGACTGGCGAAGGGAAATGTGAAATGTTTTTTTCGTATGTCGAAAAGAACTGTCTAATCTTGTAAGCTGAACTCTAATTCCTATCTGTAATTAGAGTTTTTTTGTTTTTTGAAACTAGATGAAGACTAGATGCAGAGCATTTGATGGTAGTCTCCTTGAATGCCCCACTTTTTCTTTAAAAAGGAGTTTTTTATGTTGAAAAAATGGCAGTTAAAAGATGTTATTTTACTTGCTTTCTTGTCTATCTTTTTTGGTGGCGTTTTTGTAGGATCTGGCTATCTGTTTGATATCCTCACTCTGATTTTAGCACCCTCTTGGTTTACAGGCCTTTGCCAATGAAATCCTCTTTGGTCTCTGGTGTATGGCTGCGCCTATTGCTGCTATCTTTGTTCCAAGAGTGGGAAGTGCAACGATTGGAGAAGTGCTAGCTGCGCTTGCTGAAGTCCTTTATGGTAGCCAATTCGGTCTAGGTGCCCTTTTGTCTGGCTTGGTTCAAGGTTTGGGAAGTGAACTTGGTTTTATCGTAACCAAGAATCGCTATGAAAGTTGGCTCTCTCTAACTGCCAATAGTATTGGGATTACGCTTGTTAGCTTTGTCTATGAATACATTAAGTTAGGTTACTACGCCTTCTCCCTTCCTTTTGTTCTTTCCTTGCTTGTGGTACGTTTTATTTCCGTCTTTTTCTTCTGTACCATCTTGGTTCGTGCCATTGTCAAACTTTATCATCAGTTTGCAGCTGGAGGAAAGGTATAGATGGGGCTGGAACTACGAGCGATTCAGTCCCCAATCTTCTCTGAGTCGCTTGATTTTACTTTTCATGAGCAAGCCTTTACCTTGTTAGTTGGGAGCAGTGGGTCTGGAAAATCTAGCCTCTTTCAAATGATTGCCCAAGTCAGTTCTCTTCCCTATAGTGGTCAAGTCCTGATAGATGGGAGCGAGGTCAGTCAGCTTTCTATCGTTGAACGTGTCCAGACGGTTGGTATTCTCTTTCAAAATCCCAATCATCAATTTACCATGGAGAACTTGTTTGAGGAGCTGATTTTTACCATGGAGAATATCGGCCATCCCGTTCAGGAAATTGATTCTAAAATAGCAGAGGTGGTCCAGCAATGTCGCTGCGAGAAGATCTTGCACCGTCCAATTCATCACTTATCAGGTGGAGAAAAGCAAAAGGCTGCACTGGCAGTTCTCTTTGCTATGAATCCTAGGGTCTATCTCTTGGATGAGCCCTTCGCTTCCATTGACCGCAAGAGTAGGATAGAGATATTGGAGATTCTAAAAGAGTTGGCCTCTAATGGGAAGACAGTTATTTTGTGCGACCATGATTTATCGGACTATGAAGCCTATATCGACCATATGGTGGAGCTAAGAGACGGACAACTAAGGGAAGTGTTTCAAATCCCTTCCTCTGAGATGACACAGGTTTCTTCAAAGGAAGTTGCTTCTAGCCCAGAACTATTCCATATGGATCGTATGACTTGTGAGCTGGATAAGCGATCCCTCTTTTCGATTGCTGATTTTACATTTTACCAAGGGATTTCCTGTATCTTGGGTGACAATGGTGTCGGGAAATCAACCCTCTTTCGGTCTATTCTTCAATTTCAAAAGTATAAAGGACGAATTACTTGGAAGGGGACAGTCCTGAAAAAGAAAAAGAGTTTGTATCGTGACCTGACGGGTGTTGTTCAGGAAGCTGAGAAACAGTTTATCCGAGTCAGTCTGCGAGAGGAACTTCAATTAGATGGACCTGATTCTGAAAGAAATCAACGAATTTTCCAAGCTTTACGATATTTTGATTTGGAGCAGGCACTCGATAAGAGTCCCCTATCAATTAAGTGGTGGCCAGCAAAAGATTCTTCAGCTCTTGACCATCTTGACTAGTAAGGCTTCTGTGATCTTGCTAGATGAACCTTTTGCAGGTTTGGATGATAGAGCTTGCCATTATTTTTGTCAGTGGATTGTGGAGGAGAGAAATCAAGGAAGAAGTTTTCTGATCATTAGCCATCGTTTAGATCCCTTGATCTCTGTGGTTGATTATTGGATTGAGATGACTAGTCAGGGTCTCAGTCATGTGAAAGAAGTGACAATCACCAAACCACTCACATCTCAGAGTAGCAATACTCAAGGGGAGGTGAGATAGTATGGTCAAAGTAGCAACCCAGACACCGATTATCAGTCTCTTCTTGCTGATTTTATCGCTGGAAACATCTTTCATTCCTTCGATTGCTCTGAATCTTTCGGTAGTTGCATTTTGCATTCTCTTTATGCTCTATTACCGTCGATTTAAAGTATTGGCTTGGATGATTCTACTTGCCATTTTGCCATCTTTGGCCAACTACTGGGCAGTTCAGTTACATGGGGATGCTTTCGCAGGCAGTCATGCTTGGAACGAGGGCCTTTGTGACAGTTTGTATCGGACTTGTCTTTGTTTCCTCATTTCCCTAAAAGAGCTTCTCTTGTACTTGGCTCAAAAGGGGTTATCACGCTCTTGGGCCTATGCCTTGATTGTGGTATTCAATTCCTTTCCCCTTATCCAGCAAGAAATCAAGTCCCTCAAGGAAGCTTGCTTATTACGTGGTCAAGAACTGCATGTTTTGGTCGCCCTTGATTTACAGCAAGGTTCTGATGACAGTCTTTAGGTGGCGTCATCTTTACCTGAGAGCCCTGTCGGCGCATGGATATGACGAACATGCACAGGTGGAGAATAGCTATCGGACTTTTTATATTCCTAAAAAAACAAAATTAATCTACCTGCTTTTCTTTTTATTGCTTCAAACCAGTCTATTTTTATAAAGGAGTTATTATGGAATTTACAGATATTGCGATGGAATTATCCAAGGAAGCTTGGCAGGCTTCTTTTCATCATCCCCTTTGATTTTACAGTTGCAAGAGGGGAATTTAGAACCCGTCCATCTTTTCCGCTATTACCTGATTCAGGATGCCTACTATCTGAAGGCCTTCTCAGAAATCTATCACCTCTTGGCTGATAAGACTTCAAACCAAGAGATGAAAAGACTCTTGAAACAAAATGCTCAGAGTCTAGTGGAGGGTGAGTTATTTATCCGCCAACAATTTTTCAAGGAATTGGAAATCAGCGATCAGGAAATGGAGCAACATCCAATCGCTCCCACCTGCTATCATTATATCTCTCATATTTATCGTCAATTTGCAGAGCCAAACTTAGGCATTGCCTTTGCAAGTTTGCTGCCTTGTCCTTGGCTATATCATGATATAGGCAAATCACTTAATCTTAAACCATCACCAAATCCTCTCTACCAACAATGGATTGAAACTTATATTACGGATGAGTTAGAGCAGCAAATCAGAGAGGAGGGAGCGCTAGTCAATCAACTCTATCGAGAAAGCAACGAGACAGACAAGCAAAAAATGCTAGATGCCTTCTACATTAGTGTTCATATGGAAGCCAAGTTTTGGCAAATGGCCTACCAACACCAGACATGGAAGAGTGATTTACACTCTTTAGAAAAAGGAGAAGAATAGAAACATGAGAAAGCACCAATTGCAAGTTCACAAATTAACCATTTTATCCATGATGATTGCCCTTGATGTAGTCCTTACGCCTATCTTTCGGATTGAGGGAATGGCGCCAATGTCTAGTGTAGTCAATATTCTAGCAGGAATCATGATGGGACCTGTTTATGCTTTGGCTATGGCTACAGTGACAGCCTTTATCCGTATGACGACTCAAGGGATTCCGCCTTTAGCTCTCACAGGAGCGACTTTTGGAGCCCTTCTAGCAGGTCTCTTTTATAAGTATGGTCGAAAATTTCACTATTCTGCTCTAGGAGAGATTTATCGGGAACAGGTATCATCGGATCAATCGTCTCCTACCCAGTTATGGTACTCTTTACAGGATCAGCTGCTAAGCTTAGCTGGTTTATCTACACTCCTCGATTTTTCGGAGCAACCTTGATTGGTACAGCGATTTCCTTTATTGCCTTTCGATTTTTAATCAAGCAGGAATTCTTTAAAAAAGTGCAGGAATATTTCTTTGGTGAAAGGATAGACTGATGCAGGAATTTGACAAATCCTTTTCCTCTGGAAACGACTTCCCTCATTCACTGTATTACCAATGAGATTTCTTGTGAGATGCTGGCAAATGGGATTTTGGCTCTGGGGATGTAAACCAGTTATGGCAGATGATCCCCGTGAGGTTCTTGATTTTACTAAGCAAAGCCAGGCACTCTTCATCAATTTGGGGCATTTGTCAGCTGAGAAGGAAAAAGCAATCCGTATGGCAGCTTCTTATGCAGATCAAAGTTTGTCTCCCAATGGTAGTAGATGCTGTTGGCGTAACAGCTTCATCCATTCGTAAGAGCTTAGTTAAAGACCTTTTAGACTATAGACCTACGGTCCTTAAAGGAAATATGTCGGAAATCAGAAGTCTTGTTGGCTTAAAACACCACGGCGTTGGGGTCGATGCGAGTGCTAAAGATCAAGAAACTGAGGATTTGCTTCAAGTCTTGAAAGACTGGTGTCAGACCTATCCTGGTATGTCATTCTTAGTCACTGGCCCCAAGGACCTCATCGTTTCAGAGAATCAGGTTGCTGTATTGGAGAATGGCTGTGCAGAATTAGACTGGATAACAGGGACAGGAGACTTGGTTGGAGCTTTAACAGCCGTTTTTCTCAGTCAAGGAAAGACTGGTTTTGAAGCTTCTTGCCTAGCAGTATCTTATCTCAATATCTCTGCTGAGAGAATAGTTGTTCAAGGAATGGGATTGGAAGATTTTCGTTACCAAGTACTCAATCAGCTTTCGCTCCTCAAAAGAGATGAAAACTGGCTAGATGCTATCAAAGGAGAGGTTTATGAATAGAGAAGCACTTAGACTGTATCTGGTAACCAATCGCTACCAAGATTCCGTGGAAAGCTTTCTTGAAAAGATTGAGAAGGCTTGCCGTTCAGGGGTTACTATAGTCCAATTGCGAGAAAAAAATCTCACAACCAATCAATATTATCAACTGGCAAAACAAGTCAAGGAAATAACAGATGCCTATCAGGTACCCTTGATCATCGATGATCGTTTGGATGTCTGTCTTGCAGTTGATGCTGCTGGTCTGCATATCGGAGACGATGAACTACCAGTTTCGGTTGCCCGACAAGTCTTGGGCCCTGAAAAAATACTTGGTGTCACAGCTAAAACTGTAAAAAGAGCCCTCGAGGCAGAAGAAGGGGGAGCAGATTACTTGGGGACAGGAGCCATTTTCCCGACTACGACCAAGGAAAATGCGCCTATCACCCTGATTTCAACCTTGAAAACAATTTGCCAAAGGGTCGCCATTCCAGTAGTTGCTATTGGCGGCTTGACATCAGAGAATATTGACCAACTTATCGGCACTGGTATAGCTGGTGTAGCTGTCGTACGTGATTTGATGCAGGCAGAAGATATAGAGGCAAAAACGCAAGCCTTTTTAACAAAGTTGGATGACATTATTTTCTAATTAATACTCAATGAAAATCAAAGAGCAAACTAGGAAGCTAGCTGCAGGTTGCTCAAAACACAGCTTTGAGGTTGCAGATAAAGCTGACGTAGTTTGAAGAGATTTTCGAAAAGTATAAAAACTCTCTAATTCCCTTAAAGTGGGAACTAGAGAGTTTTTTTAATCTTTAAAACTTGTATGGTTGACTGGACCAGAACCATGACCGAGTTGAGGGGCATCTTGAATGGCTTTTGTGATAAAGGCCTTGGCCTTATCAACTGCCTGATAAAGGGTTTTACCCTTGGCTAGTTCAGCCGTAATCACAGCAGCAAAGGTACATCCAGTACCATGTGTATGACAGGTTTGAATTCGTGGACTTTCCCAGACAAATTGCTCATCCTTGGTAAAAAGGAAATCCTTAGCACCACCTTCGAGATGGCCACCTTTGATGACCACCGACTGAGGACCAAATTCTTTTAAAATCAGGCGACCAGCACGCTGCATGTCCTCGGGATCATGGATTGAGAAACCAACAATCTCTTCTGCCTCAGGAAGATTGGGTGTGATGATGGTTGCAAGTGGAAGCAGATTTGTTTTTAGGTAGGTTCTGGCACTGGTATCAATCAGAGTGTCTCCACTAGTAGCGACCATAACAGGGTCAAGGACGTAGGGACAATCTAGCTTTTTAAGATAGGGCTGGATGATTTCCATAATTTCAGTAGTTGCCAACATGCCAGTTTTTACAGCCTGAGGTGGGATATCCGAAAAGACACTCTCCAATTGGGCTTTCAACATTTGAGGAGAAACGTGCTCGATTAGCTGAACACCTCTGGTATTTTGAGCGACAAGACTGGTCACAACGGCCATTCCATAGACATCTCTAGCTTGGAACGACTTTAAGTCAGCCATAATGCCAGCACCGCCACTAGGGTCAGTCCCTGCAATGGTCAAAGCAACGGGTAAATAAGTCATCTAAAACCTCCCAACCAACTGAAGTTTGTATTCTTAAGAACAAGCTAGTCTGTTTTAGAAAGGCAATAGAAGACTGCTAGTCCCCATTATCATTTCCACTTCCATCAGCTAGCATTACCTAGATTGAGTCAAAGGGTCTAACAGTCGTTAATCTCAGCTTTACGCACCCCTAGTGGTTGTTTTCTTTTTTCTTTAGTATAGCATATTTTTATAGTTTATATAGTAAGATTTGACTGAAAATCCTTTATCGTATGGTTAAAATTCAATTTTTCAAAGAAAAGATAAATTTTCATGGTTGACAAATGTAGATTTTTAAGAGTATACTAATAACTGTAATTGACAAATGTAGATTTAGGAGGTGTGCTAATGCAGATTTCAGATGCAGAATGGCAGGTCATGAAGATTATTTGGATGCAAGGGGAGCAGACTAGTACGGATTTGATCAGGGTTCTGGCGGAGCGGTTCGACTGGTCCAAGTCAACCATTCAAACTCTTTTGGCTCGTTTGGTTGAGAAAGAGTGCCTGACTCGAAAAAAAGAAGGCAAGTCTTTTGTTTATTCAGCCCTTTTAACTTTAGACCAAAGCCGAGATTTGCTTGTCCAAGACATCAAGGACAAGGTTTGTTCTCGTAGGATTAAGAACTTGTTGGCTGACTTGATTGCCGAATGTGATTTTACTCAGGCTGATTTGGAAGACTTAGAAGCTGTGATTTTGGAGAAGAAATCAAGTGCTGTAACAGAAGTAAGATGTAATTGTATGTAAAGGAGACGTCATGTTAAATAGTATTGTAACCATTGTTTGTATTGCCCTTATTGTATTTATCTTGTTTTGGTTTTTCAAAAAGCCTGAAAAATCTGGACAAAAGGCCCAGCAAAAAAAGGGCTACCAAGAGATTCGAGTGGAAGTCATGGGAGGCTATACGCCTGAGTTGATTATCCTCAAGAAATCCGTTCCAGCCCGCATTATCTTTGACCGCAAGGATCCTTCACCATGTCTGGATCAGATTGTTTTTCCAGATTTTGGTGTCCATGCGGACCTGCCTATGGGGGAAGAGTATGTAGTGGAAATCACGCCTGAGCAGGCTGGAGAGTATGGTTTCTCTTGTGGCATGAATATGATGCACGGCAAGATGATTGTAGAATAGGAGAATGATATGACTGAAATTGTAAAAGCAAGTCTTGAAAATGGTATTCAAAAAATCCGTATCCGAGCTGAAAAAGGCTACCATCCAGCCCACATTCAACTTCAAAAAGGGATTCCAGCTGAGATCACCTTTCATCGAGCAACTCCTTCAAACTGTTACAAGGAAATTCTGTTTGAAGAAGAAGGCATCTTGGAACCAATCGGCGTAGATGAGGAGAAAGTCATTCGTTTTACACCTCAAGAATTAGGCCAACATGAATTTTCTTGTGGTATGAAGATGCAAAAGGGAAGTTATACAGTCGTTGAGAAGACTCGAAAATCTCTATCACTTTTACAGCGTTTTTGGATTACTAGTATCTTTACTGTGCCTCTTGTGATTCTCATGATTGGGATGTCGACAGGAGGAATTAGTCACCAAGTCATGCGTTGGGGCACCTTTTTAGCCACAACGCCGATTATGCTAGTAGCAGGCGGACCTTATATCCAGAGCGCTTGGGCCAGCTTTAAAAAGCACAATGCCAACATGGATACCTTGGTTGCTCTGGGAACCCTAGTGGCCTATTTCTATAGCTTAGTTGCCCTCTTCGCTGGTCTCCCCGTTTACTTTGAAAGTGCTGCATTTATCTTCTTCTTCGTTCTTATGGGAGCCGTTTTTGAGGAGAAAATGCGGAAAAATACTTCCCAAGCTGTGGAGAAATTACTTGACTTGCAGGCTAAAACTGCAGAAGTCTTGCGTGAGGATAACTATGTTCAAGTCCCCTGGAGCAAGTCAAGGTAGGTGATCTAATTCGAGTGCGTCCAGGAGAGAAGATTGCAGTTGATGGTATCGTAGTGGAAGGTGTGTCCAGTATTGATGAGTCTATGGTGACAGGTGAGAGTCTGCCTGTGGACAAGACAGTTGGAGATACCGTCATTGGTTCAACCATCAATAATAGTGGAACACTTGTTTTTAGAGCAGAAAAAGTTGGTTCAGAGACTGTTTTGGCTCAGATTGTGGATTTTGTGAAGAAAGCTCAGACAAGTCGTGCGCCGATTCAGGACTTGACGGATAAAATTTCAGGCATTTTTGTCCCAGCAGTTGTCATTTTAGGGATTGTGACCTTTTGGGTTTGGTTCGTCTTGCTCAGGGATAGTGTAGTCGTGCTTGGAGCGAGTTTTGTCTCTTCTCTTCTCTATGGGGTGGCTGTTTTGATTATTGCCTGCCCTTGTGCCTTGGGGCTCGCAACACCGACAGCCCTTATGGTAGGGACAGGACGCAGTGCCAAGATGGGAGTTCTCCTCAAAAATGGAATGGTTCTACAGGAAATCCAGAAAGTCCAAACTCTTGTCTTTGATAAGACTGGGACTTTGACGGAAGGGAAGCCTGTGGTAACAGATATCATCGGCGACGAAGTAGAAGTGCTTGGATTGGCAGCCTCCTTGGAAGAAGCTTCTCAACACCCACTGGCTGAAGCCGTTGTGAAACGAGCGAGTGAAGCTGGACTTGAGTTTCAAACTGTTGAAAATTTCCAAGCCTTGCACGGAAAAGGTGTCTCAGGGCAAATCAATGGAAAACAAGTTCTGCTTGGAAATGCTAAAATGCTGGATGGCATGGATATTTCTAGCATTTATCAGGAAAAACTAGAAGAACTGGAAAAAGAAGCTAAGACAGTTGTTTTCTTGGCTGTTGACAATGAAATCAAAGGCTTGCTTGCTCTGCAAGATATTCCCAAGGAAAATGCCAAGCTAGCCATCAGTCAGCTGAAAAAACGTGGTCTTAAAACAGTCATGCTGACAGGAGACAATGCTGGTGTGGCGCGTGCTATTGCGGATCAAATCGGAATCGAAGAGGTCATTGCAGGTGTCTTGCCAGAAGAAAAAGCCCATGAAATCCATAAACTACAAGCGGCTGGAAAAGTAGCCTTTGTTGGGGACGGTATCAATGATGCTCCTGCCCTCAGTGTAGCAGATGTGGGAATTGCTATGGGAGCTGGAACAGATATTGCAATCGAGTCAGCAGATTTGGTGTTGACAACCAATAACCTCCTAGGAGTGGTACGTGCCTTTGACATGAGTAAGAAAACCTTTAATCGAATTCTGCTCAATCTTTTCTGGGCCTTTATTTACAATGTCGTCGGAATTCCGATAGCAGCAGGAGTCTTTTCAGGTGTTGGACTGGCCCTCAATCCAGAACTAGCTGGTCTAGCCATGGCCTTTAGTTCTGTATCTGTTCTGACCAGTTCCCTTCTGTTAAACTTTAGTAAAATAGATTAAAAGCGGGCTTGCTCGCTTTTTATACTCTTCGAAAATTAATTCAAACCACGTCAACGTCGCCTTGCCGTAGATATATGTTACTGACTTCGTCAGTTCTATCTACAACCTCAAAGCAGTGCTTTTGAGCAACCTGCGGCTAGTTTCCTATTTTGCTCTTTGATTTTCATTGAGTATTATAAAACAGAATCTAAAAACGTTTTCAAACTGTACTGTAATAGAGAATAAAAACTTCTGAGCAGATTCTTAGTAAACTAAAATTAAATGTGGTAAATTAGAATTGTAATAAATTTGCTAAAAGCGTTTTCATAATTTATATGAATGCTTCTTAGTAAATTTAAAAAAATATTTGAAGGAGAGTTATCATTATGACTCAAGGGAAAAATTACTGCATCTGCAGCAATGCTTAATGTATTGAAAACATGGGGCGTAGACACAATCTACGGTATCCCATCAGGAACACTCAGCTCATTGATGGACGCTTTGGCTGAAGACAAAGATATCCGTTTCTTGCAAGTTCGCCACGAAGAAACAGGTGCTCTTGCAGCGGTTATGCAAGCTAAATTCGGTGGCTCAATCGGGGTTGCAGTTGGTTCAGGTGGTCCAGGTGCGACTCACTTGATTAACGGTGTTTACGATGCAGCTATGGATAACACTCCATTCCTAGCAATCCTTGGATCACGTCCAGTTAACGAATTGAACATGGATGCTTTCCAAGAATTGAACCAAAACCCAATGTACAACGGTATCGCTGTATACAACAAACGTGTAGCTTACGCTGAGCAATTGCCAAAAGTAATCGATGAAGCTTGCCGTGCTGCAGTTTCTAAAAAAGGTCCAGCTGTTGTTGAAATCCCCGTTAACTTCGGTTTCCAAGAAATCGACGAAAACTCTTACTATGGATCAGGTTCATACGAGCGTTCATTCATCGCTCCTGCTTTGAACGAAGTTGAAATCGACAAAGCTGTTGAAATCTTGAACAATGCTGAACGTCCAGTTATCTATGCTGGTTACGGTGGTGTTAAAGCTGGTGAAGTGATTACTGAATTGTCACGTAAAATCAAAGCACCAATCATCACAACTGGTAAAAACTTTGAAGCTTTCGAATGGAACTATGAAGGTTTGACAGGTTCTGCTTACCGTGTTGGTTGGAAACCAGCCAACGAAGTGGTCTTTGAAGCAGACACAGTTCTTTTCCTTGGTTCAAACTTCCCATTTGCTGAAGTTTACGAAGCCTTCAAGAACACTGAAAAATTCATCCAAGTTGATATCGACCCTTACAAACTTGGTAAACGTCATGCCCTTGACGCTTCAATCCTTGGTGACGCAGGTCAAGCAGCGAAAGCTATCCTTGACAAAGTAAACCCAGTTGAATCAACTCCATGGTGGCGTGCAAACGTTAAGAACAACCAAAACTGGCGTGATTACATGAACAAACTCGAAGGTAAAACTGAGGGTGAATTGCAATTGTACCAAGTTTACAATGCAATCAACAAACATGCTGATCAAGACGCTATCTATTCAATCGACGTAGGTGACACTACTCAAACATCTACTCGTCACCTTCACATGACACCTAAGAACATGTGGCGTACATCTCCACTCTTTGCGACAATGGGTATTGCCCTTCCTGGTGGTATCGCTGCTAAGAAAGACAATCCAGATCGCCAAATATGGAACATCATGGGTGATGGAGCATTTAACATGTGCTACCCAGACGTTATCACAAACGTTCAATACGACCTTCCAGTTATCAACGTTGTCTTCTCAAATGATAAATATGCCTTCATCAAGGACAAATACGAAGACACAAACAAACACTTGTTTGGTTGTGACTTCACAAACGCTGACTACGCTAAAATTGCTGAAGCTCAAGGAGCTGTTGGATTTACAGTAAACCGTATCGAAGACATCGATGCAGTGGTTGCAGAAGCTGTTAAATTGAACAAAGAAGGTAAAACTGTTGTTATCGATGCTCGCATTACTCCACACCGTCCACTTCCAGTAGAAGTACTTGAATTGGATCCAAAACTTCACTCAGAAGAAGCAATCAAAGCCTTCAAGGAAAAATACGAAGCAGAAGAACTCGTACCATTCCGCCTATTCTTGGAAGAAGAAGGTTTGCAATCACGCGCAATTAAATAATTCCTTCGTGGAACTTAAAAAAATCAAAGATAAATTTATAGACTTCTTTATTAGATTACTGCCGACGATTCCATCATTGAAACCATAAATTTCAATGATGGAATCTAGTGTGGAGCCTAGAAAAAGTCCCAAAGGATTTTTCGTAGTTTGATGAGCAAAGATTTGCCATCAAACTTGGTTCCGCCTTGTTTATTCTTTGATTTTCATAGAGCGGAACTTGAAAAGATCGGAGCAATCCGGTCTTTTTATGGAGGATAGTAAATGAATTTAAATCAATTAGATATTATCGTTTCAGATGTTCCCCAAGTCTGTGCTGACTTGGAGCGTATTTTGGATAAAAAAGTCCGATTATGTTGATGACAGTTTTGCTCAGTTTACGATTGGCAGTCACTGTCTGATGTTGTCCCAAAATCATTTGATTCCTTTGGAAGATTTTCAGTCAGGAATCATTCTTCATATCGAGGTTGAGGATCTAAATCAGAATTACCAACGTTTAAAAGAGATCGGTGTCGAGATTTTACACGGTATTTGTGAAACGGATTGGGGAACAGAGTCCTTATTAGTTAAAGGTCCTGCTGGTCTAGTGCTTGATTTTTATCGTATGAAATAGGGCGCTTAGTCATTTGAAGATAACCTTAACTATTCTTAAAACAGAATGTGAGAATATTAACTATTGAAAGATCGGAGCAATCCGGTCTTTTTTAGGTAAATTTAATAGTAACTTCTGAGCTTGACTATCGTGAGGTAATGAATTAAAACAGTCTCGTGATAGATCGTTTTAAGTATGACGCTGGACATAAGAATCATCAGAGGAAGGAATAGCGAGATTGTGTCTCTACGAATAGAAATGTGACAGTACGACATGTATAGTAGTAGATAAGGGATTTGAAATTACTTTTATACTAGATTGAAAAATTATTAAAAATGTAGAACTTTTTCTAATTTTTCTGACTTTTTTTATTGAATTATTATCTTAATAGGTATATAATATATTTAAAGAAATCAAAGAATAAAGAGGTGGTAATATGAAATTATCACGATATGTCTTAAGGTATGATACTGAAGATGGTAGTGTATATTTTAATACTCAAAAATAATCATTCATTTTTAATTACGAATGAATTGAAGAAGAATATAAAAGAAAATAAAACAACGTAAGTGAATATATTGCCTATTTGGAAGAGAATAGATATTTACTTGAAGACAATGAGGTAAACAAATATTTAAAACAGATAGAAGATAGGAATAATGAGATACTAGAGTTTACAATTCTTACTCATGGAGATTGTAATTTTCGATGTAAGTATTGTTATGAACACTTTAAAAATATTGGAATGTCTATTGAAACAGAAAATGCTATTTTGAAATTTGCTGAAGAAAAATTGAGTAATTCTCAATATCATTTCCTAAGGATAGCATGGTTTGGTGGAGAACCTCTGTTAGGCTATAAAACAATTCAACGGCTTTCACTAGAATTTTTGAAAATTTGTGAGCGATTTGGAATAACGTATTCAGCAAGTATTACTACTAATGGATTTTTGTTAACATCTTCCAAATTTGAAAAATTAGTAAGAGAGTATGATGTTACTAATTTTCAGATTACTATTGATGGTGATGGAGAGAGTCATGATTCTCAACGTGTGTTAAAAAATCAAAAAGGTTCCTATGCGCGAATTTTAGATAATCTTCATAAAATGAAGGATAGTGATTTAGATTTTATTTGTACGTTAAGATTCAATATATCGAAGGAAAATTATGACCATATGGAGTCATTTCTATTAAATGATGGTCGTTACTTTAAAAATGATGATAGATTTTTTCTTCTATATCATAATATTGGTAACTGGGGACAAGGAGATCGTTCTAAAGACGACTGTGTTACAGTATTTAAAAATGATATGAGTTTTGGTATTTCTAAGAAAGCAGTTGATTTGGGGTACCATCTATCTTTGCCAAGCATTGTGGTTCACAATTCCTTTTCTTGTTATGCCAATCGTTTAAATCACTATATGTTTAATGTTAGAGGTATTGTACAAGCATGTACAGTTGCTTTGTACGATAATCAAAATGTTTTTGGAAATATCAATACTGGATTGATTAACAAAGATAAAATGAAAGGATGGTTTTTATCTGTTAGAGAAGATTGTAAAACATGTCCCTTTGTTTTGATTTGTAAATCAGGCTTTTGTCCAATGGCCAAGCATATTACGAAATTAAGCTCTTCTGTAATTTGTAAGAATATGCAAGAGAAAATTCGTAAAAATCTAGCACTTTATGCTATTTCTGGATGCTATGAAGATATTTTAGATGTGGACTAGAGAGGGGTAAGCAAAAATGTCTATCAAGAAAAACAAAAAGGTTGTAAAAAAACCTGAAGTTGTAAGCAATAATTGTAATATTTGTTAAGTTTATATAATAAAAATGGAGAGGAGTGCTAGCCTCTCTCTTTTTCTAGGAGGGCATTATGAATAAAATATTTCACTATCTGGATAAGAAAACGAAGTTTTATACTATCATCGGTGCACTGGCAAATGGAGGTTTAGCTCTTGCTCAACCCTTAGTCGTATCACAAGCCTTGTCTTTAAATCAAGGAGAACTGACTTATTCTAAAATCATACAGTTTGCTGTTTTTTTGGCTTTTACAGTATACTTCGTCTTGTATAGCTTAATGCTCTTTTGTAATCATACACATAATGTTTTTTTCGACGGAAATTCAAATGAATATGAGGGCAGATTTATTTGACAAGCTGATGATAAATAAAGATTTTTAACGAAGATGAAAAATCACCATGCTCACACAAGATATGGAGTATTTGGGGGATAATTACTTAGAAAAATACGTCAATATCATTTGCTGGAGCTTTGTAGCATTACTAACAGCGATTTATATTATTTCGCAAAATTTGTTACTAGGTAGTATTTTTGTCTTTTTCACTATTTTACGTCCTATTCCTCAGTTCTTGATGAATAAAAGACTCAAACATACTGGTGATGACATGGCTCAAGGCAGAGTAGAAGTGCATAATCAAGTATCTGATAGTATCCGAGGAGCACATACTCTACTCATGAACCAAGCAATTTCTGAAAATCAGAACAGATTTTGGAAGATTAATCGAAATTATCAACTAGCCATTCAAAAATTTTGCTTTACCCATAATATAATTTTCTTTTGCAACGGTTTCATGGTCTTTTTAAGCCAAGTTTTACCACTTGTTTTAGGTTTTTACTTTGCTATGGCTGGGCAGAAAGTGTCAGTGGCAAGTCTTGTTGCCATGTACATCGCAGCAGGTCAGCTAGTGAGCCCTATTCAAACTATTATGTATGATGCTGTAGATATACAAGGGGCAAAAACGACAGCAGATAAGATTTTTGGAGTATTAGAAATTGGAGATGTAAAACAGATAGATAAAAAAGATGCGCAAGAATTGAATGCTCTGCACATTAAAAATTTAAGTAAATCCTATGGTGACAGACAACTTTTTACTCATCTAAATTTGGATGTTCAAGCAGGTCAGAAAGTTTTAATCAAAGGACCGAGTGGTTGTGGTAAGTCAACCTTGTTTCGACTCATTACTGGAGAAGAAATAGCAGATGAGGGAGAAATTATCGGCGTGACAACTGTTAATGAATGTACATCAAGTTTTGTATCCAGTATAGGAATTATTAGCCAACACCCATTTCTCTTTAACGATACAGTGCGTTATAATTTGACCTTAGGACAAGAATTTTCTGATGAAGAGGTGCTTGCTGTTTTGAAACAAGTCAAACTAGATTTTGAATTGACGGGTGGGATGGATTTTATTATCAAAAATAACGGGGGAGAATATTTCTGGGGGACAAAGAGTAAGGATTGAATTGGCACGTTTTCTTCTTCGTAGAAAAAATCTGTTATTGGCTGATGAAGTGACCGCAAACCTAGATAAAGAAAAACGCCTTCATGGTACATGAACTACTATTTTTCTTCCCTGTTATGATGTTAGAAATTGCCCATCATATTGATGATGAAAGTAGATATCAACAAGTTGTAGATTTAGGAAAATATTGATTCTGGCTTAAAAGTTAGTTTTATCAGAAAATAAAGTAAATATTTCAGCAATAAAACACCCAGTATCAAGATTTTTCAATACATGATAATATGCGTTTTTCTGATTATATATACTTTCCCTAACTTCACTCTTTTTCTTATCACAAGATTGTGATAGTTTACATTTTTATAATAAAACTCTTAAAGTCTTGCTTATTTTTTTGTATTAAATTATAAAATGGAAAGTATAAAAAGAATAAAAGAGGTTTTGAAAAATGTCTGAAAAACAAATGAAAGTGTTAGGGCTGGGCAGCGACATTTATGTCTGTTATGATGTATGTGTCATATTTCCCACAAATCATGAATAATCTTGCCGGTCAAAAAGGCAACTTCATTCAACCCCTAGTCGCAGCTATCAACTGTAGTCTCTGGGTTTACTATGGTCTTTTTCAAGAAGGAAAGAGATATTCCAATTTGCAGCTGCTAATGCACCAGGTATCGTTTTTTGGCCTTGTGACGGCTATTACAGCTTTGATTTAAAAAGAAGACTGCTTTTCAGTCTTTTTATTTTTATGAAAATAGATGCTTCATTAAAGTAATTTTTGAATGAGAGTTGAGGGAAAAAGTTCAGTTACAGCTAGCTTTTACGAGAATCTTTTTATGTTCGTCTCTATCAAAGAAAAAAGTATATCGTTACTATTTTTATAAAATTTTCTCCCTACTTTATAAGATGTTAAAAAGAGTTCAATTCGAACTCTTTTTTTGCTATAATGAGGGAAGAAAAATCAGACAGGAGATCAAGATGTCAGAACCATTATTTTTACAATCAGTTATGCAAGAAAAAATCTGGGGTGGTACCAAGCTACGTGATGAGTTTGGTTACGACATCCCAAGTGAAAAAATCGGAGAATACTGGGCCATCTCAGCCCATCCAAATGGTGTCTCTAAAGTTGCCAATGGTCGCTTTGAAGGAACAGATCTAGCTACTTTATATGCAGAGCACCGTGAATTATTTGGCAATCGTCCTGAGCCTGTATTTCCGCTTTTGACTAAGATTCTTGATGCCAACGACTGGCTCAGTGTCCAAGTTCACCCAGACGATGCCTATGGACTAGAGCATGAAGGCGAACTCGGAAAAACAGAATGCTGGTACATCATCGCTGCGGATGAAGGTTCAGAGATTATCTACGGCCACAATGCCAAGTCAAAAGAAGAACTCCGTCAGCAAATTGAGGACAAGAATTGGGATACTTTGTTGACAAAAGTACCAGTTAAAGCTGGAGATTTCTTCTATGTACCAAGTGGAACCATGCACGCTATCGGGGCAGGTATCTTAATCCTTGAAACCCAGCAGTCTAGCGATACCACTTATCGTGTCTATGACTTTGACCGTAAGGATGATAATGGTAACTTGCGTGAACTTCACCTTGAAAAATCCATCGATGTTTTAAACATTGGAGAACCTGCCAATAGCCGACCTGTAACTGTTAAAGCAGATGATTTGCGTTCCACTCTCCTTGTATCCAATGATTTCTTCGCAGTTTACAAGTGGGAAATTACTGGAAAAGTTGACTTCGAAAAGACAGCTGACTACAGTTTATTCAGTGTCTTAGCTGGTCAAGGTCAACTGACTGTTGACGGAAAAAACTATCCAATCCAAAAGGTAGCCACTTTATCCTACCAAGTGATGTTGAAGCTTGGACTCTGGAAGGGCAAGGTTTGGAATTGATTGTTAGCCATCCATAAAAAAGAAAGGGCCTGAGTTCATTACTCAAGTCCTTTTTGATTACATAAATTGGGCGATAAAGACGACGATGATGATGATTGGAATGACGAAACGAAGAAGGAAGAGCCAAACTTGGAATAGTCCCTGTTTCCATGCTCTTTCATCGAGATGGAGTTCCTCCATTGCAAGAGCCTTTTTAAAGATATAGCCTGTAAAGAGAGAAAGGCAGAGTGCTCCAAATGGCATGAGGAGATTGGAAACCAAGAAGTCCATAGCGTCAAAGAAGGTTTTACCGAAGATATGAACATCCGCCATAACACCGTAAGAAAGTGCTGAAGGAATGCCAAATACAAAGGTCAAGATTCCCAAAATCACACTCCATTTGGCGCGTTTTCTGTTGTCCTGGTTGGTGATATTACCCACATTGATTTCCAACATAACGACAGAAGAAGTGATCGTCGCAAAGAGGAAGAGCAGGAGGAAGAGGATGTAGAAAATGGTTCCAAAAGGCATCTTGTCAAAGAGTTGAGGCAAGACGATAAAGAGCAGGCTCGGTCCCCCTTCAGACTGGATATTGAAGGCTGACATGGCTGGGAAAATGGCTAGACCTGCCATGATGGATACTGAGATATTCATGGCAACGATGGAAATCCCTGATTGAACTAGATTGGTTTTCTTATCCAAATAAGAAGCATAGGTCAGCATGGCTGTAACCCCTAGTGAGAGGGCAAAGAAAGATTGTCCCAGAGCATAGAGGAGACCAGCGCTGGTCAGTTTTGAAAAGTCTGGTTTGAGAAGTAGAGAACGCCTTCCATGGCATTTGGCAAACTGAGAGAGCGTCCGATGATTACGACAAAGATAATAAAGAGAAGGGGCATCATGACCTTAGAAGCTCTTTCAATCCCTTTCTGAACACCACGTGATACAATAAAGATATTCAACAGGATAAAGGCTGCTTGAGCTCCTAGGGCAATGACTGGATTTGAAATGATTGAAGTAAATAACTGAGCATAATCACCTGTTCCACCAAGCTGGAACAATTTCCCAAACTCAATGCCTAGATAGACTAGAATCCATCCTCCAATAACACTGTAGAAAGATAAGAGGATAAAGAGGGCAAAGGCACCAATCCAACCGATGAAGTTGTACTTGCCATTCTTGCCCAGTTTTCCAAAGGTTTTAATCCCAGAGACACCAGCACTTCGGCCGAGGGCAAATTCAGCTAGCAAAAGGGGGAAACCGATTAGAATAGTGGAAATGAGAAAGACCAATAAAAATCCTCCTCCACCGTTAGCAGCAGTCATGTAGGGGAATTTCCAAACGGCACCAAGTCCGATGGCTGAACCAGCAGATGCTAGGATAAAGCCCAGTTTAGAACCCCATTGCGATTTTTCAGACATAGTTAAACTCCTAAAATTAGTGTTACAAAAGAAAAAGCTACTGCCCTTGGCAAATAGCCTCATCAGTACTCAAGATGAGCTTTTCTTTTGATTGATAGACTTGACTATCCTATCATGTTTTCTAAGGTCTGTCAAGAAAACCATTTTCAAGTTTTCACACCTTTCTCAAAAATTTTTAAAAATTTCGCAAAAGCGCTTGACTCTGACCTAAGGGGAGGGGGTATACTATCAATGTAAGGAGAAAATCATGTACCATATAAAAGAAGCTGCCCAGCTTTCGGGCGTATCTGTCAAGACCCTACACCACTACGATAAGATAGGACTTTTGGTTCCTTTAAAGTCGGAAAACGGCTATCGAACTTACAGTCAAGAGGATTTGGAACGCCTTCAGGTCATTCTTTATTACAAGTATCTAGGCTTTTTCTTTAGAAAAGATAGCAGAGCTATTAAAGGAAGAAAAGACAGAATTATTGCCTCATTTGACCAGGCAGTTGGACTATTTGACTCGAGAAAGGGAACATCTGGATAGCTTGATTTCCACCTTGCAAAAAACCATTCAAGAACAAAAAGGAGAAAGAGAAATGAGCATTCAAGAGAAATTTGCTGGATTTAACTACCAAGACCATCAAAAATACCACCAAGAGGCGGTAGAGAAATATGGACAAGAAGTCATGGACCAAGCGCTGGAGCGCCAAAAAGGTCACGAAGACGAGGCTACGGCTGCCTTCAATCAAGTCTTTCGAGCCTTGTCACAAAATCTTCAAGCTGGTCTACCTGTAACAGCAGTCGAAAATCAAGAAGAAGCAACCAAACTCTTGCAAGCCATCCGTACTTATGGATTTGACTGCTCTATTGAAGTATTCGGCCATATCGGAAAAGGCTACGTCTATAACCCAGAGTTTAAGGAAAACATTGACAAATTTGGACCTGGAACAGCCCAGTACACATCAGATGTGATTGCTCATTATGTCCAAACTCAGACAAAATAAAATCGGAGGAGTATTCTTCCGATTTTTACTAAATTCAAGCACTACTTGCTTAATAATTTTTCTACTACATTTAGTTTTCGCATGGTCAAATCTACATTGAAAAGCTTTTCAAGATAGTTGGTATGGAGTTTCTTTTGTTTTGCAGTTCTAGGGAGATAGAGGTAAAGACAATGGTTACCGATACAAATTTCTTCTTCACCGTAATCAATTTTCAATTTTTCTAAAGGGAGATTTTGAATAGATTCTTGATAAAAAATCACGTGTATACGGTCATAAAGATAGTGTTCTCCAAAAGGGTTTTCTTGGACAATGTTTTTAAAAATATCCTTATTCTTAATGATTATTTTGAGATCGGCTCCAATCTTTTCCTTTATTAGAGTATGAACCTGTTCTCGTATTTCTTCGAGAGCTAAGTTACTTTCAAGAATAATATTTCCACTTTGAATATAAGTTCGAACTTGTTGAAAACCAGCTTCTGTCAAGATATCTACTAGATAAGACATTTTAGGGATAGCATTTTTTCCATTAGGAGTCACTCCCCTTAGCAAGATAATATGTTCCAAAGTAGTTCCTTTCTTTTGGGGCGTGATTGTTCCATTTAGTAATGTATATTTAGATTGGGTTTGATCCCGCCACCCAGCCAGTACAGAGGGCAGAAGTGATGTTAAAGCCACCAGTGTGGGCATTGATATCCAGTACCTCGCCAGCAAAGTGGAGCCCAGGAACCAGCTTACTTTCCAGAGTTTTAGGATTGATTTCCTTGAGACTGACACCACCTTTGGTGACAAAGGACTTGGCGAGGGACATTTTGCCAGTCACAGGGATTTTGAGTGCTTTGATAGACTGGAGAAGTTGTTCACGTTCCTTTTCAGTTAGCTGTTTGACTTTGTCAGGATATCCTTGTACAAAAAATTCTGCCAAACGTTCTGGAAGCAAAGTTTTTAAGGCATTTTTCAAGGATTTTTCCCGATTTTCTTCTAGAAATGCAGCCAAGTCTTTTTCAGAAAGTTGAGGCAAAACATCCAGTGAAAGAATTGCTCCACCCTTGACAAAACTAGACATACGCAGAGCAGCAGGGCCAGACAAACCAAAGTGGGTAAAAAGCAGATCGTGGGTGATGCCATGCTTGCCATAGCTTAGGGTCACATCATCCAGAGAAATCCCCTGTAAGGCCTTATGTGGAAAATCTGTCAACAATGGGCTCTCAGCTGCCTCAAGCTCGGTAATGGCGTGCTTAAAATGACGGGCAATCTCGTGACCAAAACCAGTCGAACCAGTAGAAGGATAGGATTTCCCACCAGTTGTGACAATCAGTTTATCACAAGTGAAGATTTGGTCAGCTGATTTAAGAACAAACTGGTCATCCAGCTTTTTAACCGAAACAATCTCTGTTTGAGTAGCAACTTGACCACCTAGTTCAGTGATTTTCTTTTCTAAAGCCTCAATAATAGTCCGAGACTTGTCACTAGCAGGAAAAACGCGACCGTGGTCCTCTACCTTAAGTTTAACACCATTTTCTGTAAAAAAGTTGATGATATCATGGTTATCAAACTGGGAGAAGACACTGTAGAGAAAGCGTCCATTTCCAGGTATGCCAGCTAGTAGGTCGTCCAAGCTACCATTATTTGTCACATTGCAACGTCCCCCACCAGTCCCAGCTAATTTTTTTCCAAGTTTCCGATTTTTTTCGATGAGGAGGGTTTTCTGTCCATAAAAGCTACTGGAAATCGTAGCCATCATACCAGCAGGTCCCCCACCGATGACAATAGTATCAAAATGTTTCATAGCTCTATTGTACCACAAAAACAAGAGATGAAGTCACCTCCGTCAAGAATGCAATTAATAAATTTCATATCCCATCAGTAAAACCGCCATCTTCTGCATAGAAACTGCAGAGGCCAGAGGTTGGGAGAATTTTGATATCCGCCTGTGGGAAGGTTTCGCGGATTCGCTCTGAGAGCTGTTGACAACATTTCTCGTTATTGCGTTGGGCCATGACAATACGGCCACCAGCATATCCAGCTTTTATCAACTCTTCATAGGCTGCTTGAACTGATTTCTTTGCCCCTCGTGCTTTTTGTAGTAATTCAAGGGTTCCAGTTTCACTAGCTTCTCCAACCATACGGATGTTGAGAAGGCCAACGACTGTACCGATAAGCTTGCTCAAACGGCCGTTCTTCACCAAGTTATCGACTTTGGCTAGGACAAAGAGCAACTTGGTTTTTTCTTGATAAGCTGTGATAGCTTCAACCACTTCTTCAAAAGATAAGCCCTGGTCAATCAAGTCATTTAATTTTTCTACGAGCAAGTCAACTTCTCCACCAGCAGACAAACTATCAATTACATGAATTTTAGTGTCAGGATGATCTTCCAGATAAATATTCTTAGCTAGTTGAGCACTATTGTGACTGCCAGAAAGAGTGCCAGTGATGGTTACTAGGAAAATGTTTTTGGCACCTTCAAATGCTCGCAAATAATCATCTGGGCTTGGGACAGGCTGATTTTGAAGCTTCTGCGGTTGCATACATGGTTTCCATCATTTGGTCAATGTCAAGACTGGCATCATCAACAAAGACCTGATCAGCTACTTGAATGGTTAAGGGAACACTTACAAAGGTCGTGTCAATAGCTGGTGTTTCTAGCTGACGATAATCACAACCAGAGTCAGCAATAATCTTCCAAGTCATAGAAATTCTCCATCTTTGTCAGTTATACATTGACAAAGGTTCTGTCTTTTTTTACAATTATATCATGAAAGCCCTTGAAACAAAAGCCTCATCCGTCTGTTGTGACAAGTAGAAAGAAAATGTTATGTCTGAACGTAGAATCTCTGAAAAATCTCTTGAAAATCTCAGAAAATCAAACCAAGAATCCAATTTATTAACTAGAGAAGCGATCGAAACAGCTCTCTTGCAACTCTTGGAAAAAAAGGACTTGACCAAGATTAGTATTTCTGAATTGGTCAAACGTGCAGGCGTTTCGCGTGCGGCCTTTTATCGCAATTATGATTCCAAAGAGGAAATTTTAGAGAGCGTCTTTAAACGGAGTGTCTACAATATCATGGAACAGCTGCATCATTACGATTTAAAGACAGACCTTTATCTGGTCTGGGTTCACCTTTTCCGGGAGGCCAGAAAGGAAGCCAGAGTGATTCAACTGGCCTTAGATTACCATCTGGAAAAAATCTTTGTTCAAGCCATGCAGGAGTTTCTGGAAAAATACCATGGAAAATCAAAAGGTGTCAGCTCTTATCTTCATTCCTTCTGGAGCTCAGCCATCGTTTCTGTCCTTTTAAAATGGATCAAGGATGGCATGAAGGTACCTGCTGAAAAGATTGCGGATTTACGGTTACCATTTTTTAAAAAATAGAGAAAAAGGAGAAAAGAGATGACTGAAAAAAGACTAGCATGGGATGAGTATTTTGCAGCCCAAGCCTTACTAATTGCCAATCGTTCTACTTGTAAACGTGCCAAAGTGGGTGCGATTCTGGTAAAAGATAATAAAGTTATTTCCACTGGTTACAATGGTTCGGTGTCAGGTACCGAGCATTGTATTGATCACGAATGTCTGGTCATTGAAGGTCACTGTGTTCGCACCCTTCACGCTGAGGTCAATGCCATTCTCCAAGGTGCAGAACGTGGTGTTCCTAAAGGTTTTACAGCCTATGTAACCCATTTTCCTTGTCTGAACTGTACAAAACAATTGCTTCAGGTCGGTTGCAAGCGCGTGGTTTATATTAACCAGCATCGAATGGACGACTATGCCCAATACCTTTATCAAGAAAAAGGGAACAGAATTGACCCATCTACCACTTGAGCATCGTACAGGCTGCTCTTAAAGAGGTTGATCTAATGTAAAAATTATCAAAAAAATAAATGGTTTAGAAAGATTTTTAAACCGTTTTTTGGTATAATAAGAAGAATAAATTGAAAGAAGGAATTCCAAAAATGGGAAAAATTGAAGTTATTAATCATCCACTGATTCAACACAAATTGTCAATCTTGCGTCGTACAGATACTTCTACAAAAGCTTTTCGTGAGCTAGTAGATGAGATTGCAATGTTGATGGGTATGAAGTACTTCGTGATCTTCCACTAGAAGATGTGGAAATCGAAACACCAATTACAAAAAAACAGTTCAAAACAATTGGCTGGTAAGAAATTGGCCATCGTTCCAATCTTGCGCGCGCAGGTATCGATGGTTGATGGGCCCTGAGCTTGGTTCCAGCCGCTAAAGTTGGTCACATCGGTATGTACCGTGATGAAGAAACGCTTCAACCAGTTGAGTACTTGGTGAAATTGCCTGAAGATATTGACCAACGTCAAATTTTTGTCGTAGACCCAATGTTGGCAACAGGTGGTTCAGCAATCTTGGCTGTTGACTCGCTTAAAAAACGTGGCGCATCAAATATCAAATTTGTCTGCCTTGTATCTGCTCCAGAAGGTGTAAAAGCTCTTCAAGAAGCTCATCCAGATGTAGAAATCTTTACAGCAGCCTTTGGATGAACGCTTGAATGAACACGGTTATATCGTCCCAGGTCTTGGAGATGCTGGGAGATCGCTTGTTCGGTACGAAATAAGATCGAAAAGAAGATTGACTTGGAAAAAGATTTCCAGTCGTGAAAGGAGGTTGAATTTTTGTTTCTGTCTAATGAAAACAGAGCAAAAATTTGACCTTTTTTGACCTAGATATTATAATAGTCTTATCTTCAGTCATTTGACCAACAAAAATAAAAATTCAAAAGGAGAAATGAATGATTCCTGTAGTTATTGAACAAACAAGCCGTGGAGAACGTTCCTACGATATTTACTCACGTCTTCTCAAAGACCGCATCATTATGCTGACAGGTCCAGTTGAAGACAATATGGCTAACTCTGTTATTGCCCAGTTGCTTTTCTTGGATGCCCAAGATAGTACAAAAAGATATTTACCTTTATGTCAATACACCTGGTGGTCTCTGTTTCAGCTGGTTTGGCAATCGTTGATACCACTGAACTCTTATCAAGGCAGATGTCCAAACCATCGTGATGGGGATGGCTGCATCTATGGGGGACGGTCATCGCATCAAGTGGAGCAAAAGGCAAACGTTTCATGCTTCCAAATGCTGAGTACATGATCCACCAACCAATGGGTGGTACAGGTGGTGGTACTCAACAAACCGATATGGCGATCGCTGCAGAACACTTGCTTAAAACTCGTAACACCTGGAAAAATCTTTGGCTGAAAAATTCAGGTCAGTCAATCGAAAAAGTCCATGCAGATGCAGAACGCGATAACTGGATGAGCGCCCAAGAAACACTTTGAATATGGCTTTTATTGATGAAATCATGGCCAAATAATTCATTGAATTAATGATGATAGAAGGCAAACTCGACTGGGTTTGCTTTTTTTGGTATAATAGGGAGAGATTTCTTAGAAAGAGGATTTACCATGTTTGAAAAAGTCAATCGATCTGGCTTGATTATCTATCTTTACTATAATCGTGATGCCAAAAAACTGCAGGATTATGGAGATATTACCTATCATTCCAAGAAACATCGTTACTTACAACTCTATGTTCCAACTCAAGAAGTGGAACAATTGGTCGAGTGCTTGAGCAAGGAAAAAGTTTATAAAAAGTTAGAGTATGTCATATCCAAGAGCTGGAAACACCCTTTGTAGGCAATCTTTATCGAGAGGAAAAACAGTTATCATCTGAAAAATTAAGAAAGGTGTTGACAATTTTCTGATAATTCGGTATATTCTTAACATGCTATTTATTTAAGAAATAAGGAGACAAAAAAGATGAAGAAAAAATTTGCCCTATCGTTTGTGGCGCTTGCAAGTGTAGCACTTCTTGCAGCCTGTGGAGAAGTGAAGTCTGGAGCGTCAAACGCTGCTGGTAACTCAGTAGATGAAAAAGACAATCAAAAATCGGATTTAACTTTGAAGAAACTGGTGCCGTCGCAGCTCACGGAACATCTGAACAAAAAAAGGTGCCCAACTTGCTGTTGATGAAATCAATGCTGCAGGTGGTATCGACGGAAAACAAATCGAAGTAGTTGATAAAGATAACAAGTCTGAAACAGCTGAGGCTGCTTCAGTAACAACTAACCTTGTAACTCAATCTAAAGTATCAGCAATCGTAGGACCTGCGACATCTGGTGCAACTGCAGCTGCGGTAGCGAACGCTACAAAAGCTGGTGTTCCATTGATTTCACCAAGTGCGACTCAAGATGGATTGACTAAAGGTCAAGATTACCTCTTTATCGGAACTTTCCAAGATAGCTTCCAAGGAAAAATTATCTCAAACTATGTTTCTGAAAAATTAAACGCTAAGAAAGTTGTTCTTTACACTGACAATGCCAGTGACTATGCTAAAGGTATTGCTAAATCTTTCCGCGAATCATACAAGGGTGAAATCGTTGCAGATGAAACTTTCGTAGCAGGCGACACAGACTTCCAAGCAGCCCTTACAAAAATGAAAGGGAAAGACTTTGATGCTATCATCGTCCCTGGTTACTACACTGAAGCTGGTAAAATTGTAAACCAAGCGCGTGGTATGGGAATTGACAAACCAATCGTTGGTGGTGATGGATTCAACGGTGAAGAGTTTGTACAACAAGCAACTGCTGAAAAAGCATCAAACATCTACTTTATCTCAGGCTTCTCAACTACTGTAGAAGTTTCAGCTAAAGCAAAAGCCTTCCTTGACGCATACCGTGCTAAGTACAATGAAGAGCCTTCAACATTTGCAGCCTTGGCTTATGACTCAGTTCACCTTGTAGCAAACGCAGCAAAAGGTGCTAAAAACTCTGGGGAAATCAAGGATAACCTTGCTAAAACAAAAAACTTTGAAGGTGTAACTGGTCAGACAAGCTTTGATGCAGACCATAACACAGTTAAAACTGCTTACATGATGACCATGAACAATGGTAAGGTTGAAGCAGCAGAAGTTGTAAAACCATAATAGAAAAATGTTGAAATAGGGAATGAGCCTCTGACTCACTCCCTGTTTCGGTGTTTAAGAACCTATCAAAAAGTGAGGGGAAACCCTCAAAATTATAAATAGAAAGAGTGAATCTTATGCTCCAACAACTAGTAAATGGTTTGATTCTAGGTAGTGTTTATGCGCTGTTAGCCCTAGGGTATACCATGGTTTACGGGATTATCAAGCTCATCAACTTCGCCCACGGTGATATTTATATGATGGGAGCCTTTATTGGTTATTTCTTGATTAATTCTTTCCAAATGAATTTCTTTGTAGCTCTTATTGTAGCTATGCTAGCGACAGCCATTCTTGGTGTCGTGATTGAGTTCCTTGCTTACCGACCTTTGCGTCACTCTACTCGTATTGCTGTTTTGATTACAGCTATTGGGGTTTCTTTCCTTGAGTCATGGCATGGTCTCATCTGGTTGAAAGCTAATACTGTGCCTTCCTCAAGCGATTCAAACAGTTCGCTATGATTTGGGACCAATTAGCTTAACGAATGTACAGTTAATGATTTTGGTGATTTCCTTGATTTTGATGATTTTGTTACAAGTCATCGTTCAAAAGACCAAGATGGGGAAAGCCATGCGTGCTGTATCCGTAGATAGCGATGCAGCGCAATTGATGGGGATCAATGTAAACCGTACTATCAGCTTTACCTTTGCTTTGGGTTCAGCTCTTGCGGGTGCCGCTGGTGTTCTGATTGCCCTCTATTATAACTCTTTGAGCCTTTGATGGGGTTACCCAGGTCTTAAGTCTTTCGTTGCCGCAGTACTCTGGTGGTATCGGAATTATTCCTGGTGCAGCCCTTTCGGTGGCTTTTGTGATTGGTCTATTGGAAACATTTGCGACAGCCTTTGGGATGTCAGACTTCCGTGATGCCATATTGTTTATGGAATCTTGTTGTTGATCTTGATTGTCCGTCCAGCTGGTATCCTTGGTAAGAATGTGGAAAGAGAAGGTGTAAAACGATGAAGGAAAATTTAAAGTTATCATTCTATGGTTACTCCTTTTTGTTAGCTGGCTATGGCTTCGATCAGTGTACTGGTTCTCAGTCGGAGTACTAATCTATTCTATGTACAGATTTTACAACAAATTGGAATTAATATTATTCTGGCTGTTGGTCTCAACTTAATCGTTGGTTTTTCAGGACAATTTTCACTTGGTCATGCTGGTTTCATGGCGATTGTGCCTATGCAGCAGCTATTATTGGTTCTAAATCACCAACCTACGGTGCCTTCTTTGGAGCTATGCTGGTAGGTGCTTTGCTTTCAGGAGCAGTTGCCTTGCTTGTCGGAATTCCAACCTTGCGCTTGAAGGGGGACTATCTTGCGGTAGCGACTCTCGGTGTATCTGAAATTATCCGTATCTTTATCATCAATGGCGGAAGCTCACAAATGGTGCGCAGGTATCTTGGGAATTCCTAACTTTACAACTTGGCAAATGGTATACTTCTTTGTCGTGATTACAACCATTGCAACCTTGAACTTCTTGCGTAGTCCAATTGGTCGTTCAACCCTCTCTGTTCGTGAGGATGAAATCGCTGCTGAGTCAGTTGGGGTTAATACGACTAAAATTAAAATCATCGCTTTTGTCTTTGGTGCCATTACTGCAAGTATTGAAGGGTCACTTCAGGCAGGATTTATCGGATCTGTTGTACCGAAAGACTACACTTTATCAACTCAATCAACGTTTTGATCATTGTTGTATTTGGTGGACTTGGTTCCATTATAGAAAGCGATTGTTTCAGCTATTGTTCTGGAACGCCCGAAGATGTTTCCGATGCCAGTGCGTATGATTATCTACGCTTTGGCCTTGGTATTGGTAATGATTTTCAGACCAGGTGGACTTCGACATGGGAATTGAGCCTATCACGTTTCTTTAAAAAATCTAAGAAGGAGGAACAAAACTAATGGCATTACTTGAAGTAAAACAGTTAACCAAACATTTTGGCGGTCTAACAGCTGTTGGAGATGTGAGTCTTGAATTGAACGAAGGGGAATTGGTTGGACTAATTGGTCCAAACGGAGCTGGAAAAACAACTCTTTCAACCTCTTGACAGGTGTTTATGAACCAAGTGAGGGAACAGTAAACTTAGATGGTCACCTTTTGAATGGAAAAGTCACTCATAAGATTGCTTTCTTTGGGACTTGGACGTACTTTTCCAAAATATCCGTCTCTTTTAAAGATTTAACTGTTTTGACAATGCTTCGATTGCCTTGCAACCATCACAAAGCAAACATGTTTTTACTAGTTTTCTACGCTTACCAGCTTTTTACAAGAGTGAAAAGAATTAAAGGCTGAGCTTTGAATTGCTGAAAATCTTTGATTTAGATGGAGATGCAGAAACCCTTGCTAAAAACATCTTGCCTACGGACAACAACGTCGTTTGAAATTCGGTCGTGCCTGCATGGGAACCTGAAATGGATGAACCAGCAGCAGGTAATCCACAGGAAAAACAGCTGAATTGACTGAATTAATTCGTCGTATCAAAGATGAATTGTGATTACGATCATGCGATTGAACACGATGCGAATCTGGTTATGGAAGCAAACAGAACGTATCTACGTACTTGAATACGGCCGTTTGATCGTCAGGGAACCCAGACGAAAATTAAGACCAATAAACGTGTTATTGAAGCTTTATCTTAGAGGTAGCCCTAATGTTCATGTTAAAAGTCTGATAATCTTCTGCATTACGGCATGATCCAAGCAGTCCGTGATGTAAGCTGAAGTTATCGAAGGAGAAGTTGTTGCTCTCTTATCGTGCCAATGGTGCTGGTAAGACAACTATCTCGTACTTTTGTCAGTCTAGTTCGACCAAGCTCAGGAAAAGATTGAATTTTTAGGTCAAGAAATCCAAAAAATGCCAGCTCAAAAATCGTGGCAGGTGGTCTTTCACAAGTACCAGAAGGACGCCACGTCTTCCTGGCTTGACTGTTATGGAAAATCTAGAAATGGGTGCTTTCTAAAGACAAAAATCGTGAAGAAAACTGTTAACTTGAAGAAGTCTTTTCACGTTTCCCCACGTCTTGAAGAACGCAAGAACCAAGATGGTGCTACCTTCAGGAGGGGAACAAATGCTTGCTATGGACTGCTCTTATGCGTCAATCAAAACTTCTTCTTTAGATGAACCATCAATGGGACTTGGCCCCGCAATCTTATCCAAGAGATTGATATCATTCAAGATATCCAGAAACAAGGAACCACCGTCCTCTTGATTGAACAAAACGCTAATAAGGCACTCGCAATCTCTGACCGAGGCTATGTACTGGAAACAGGAAAAATCGTCCTATCAGGAACAGGAAAAGAACTCGCCTCATCAGAAGAAGTCAGAAAAGATATTCAGTGCTAAAAAGGTCTGGGGACTTTTAGTCGGCAGATGGAGATTGCAAAGCAATCATCAAACCAGTGGATTGTTTTTGAGTCGGCAGATGGAGATTGCGTAAGCAATCTCGCATAGTCTGGGAGACTAGTTTAGTTGCAAAATGAAGATTACGAAAGTATCCTCATTAATAGTCCGGGACCTTTTAGTCGGCAGATAGAGATTGCGTAAGAAATCATCAGAATCCAGTGGATTGTTTTAGTCGGTGGATGAAGCATGCAAGTAATCATCATTATAGTCCGAGGGACCCTTTTAGTCGGTGATAGAGATTGTGAAGCACCTCATCTGCACTGGAAGGTTAGCTCCCCAATCATTGAAAACAGAACAGAATGAAGTGTGTCTATCCTTCATTCAGAGAGCTCGTTTTTAGAGCTCTTTTGCTAGCTTATTCATACTTTTTCGAATTTTGAAAAAGAAATGGTAAGTGGTAAGAGCTTTTTAGAAAATCGAATACTTTTTATATTTTAGGAGCATAGAGGAATCTGTCTTTCTTTTTGTTCGCTTAAAATTTATTTGAGAGGAGTTCAACGATGGCAGGATTAGAGATTGTAGCGAATTTAGACACGTTAGAAATCTTTGACGTTATCGATCATGATAAGAATGGAAAAGAAAGCGAACAAGCGCTCTACAACCATCCAATTAAGCTTATTTGACTCAATGATGCATTGACATAAGGAGATAAATTAGATGACAGAGAAGCGCTATACAATGAATTAATTCAAAGGAACCATTAGGTTTCATTGATCCGTTTTTCTGGACCTTGGCGAATTGATCCTTCAGATGAAATTTAAACAACCCGAAACAGGACTTGGTGAATTGATATCAGGACAACTCATCAGCTTGCCATGGCAACATAAAAATTATGGAAATGCGGAAGTTGTTTTATTGCCTATCAGATAGCATTAAATGAAGAAGATAAGCAGATTAACTTTTCAGCGAACAAGAAGTGAAAGAGTCCAAAGAAATACTGCTAAACTATTGTAACTAACCCACTTGAAATTGGACGGGTTTTAGCAGATTGAGAAGCGTGTTTCTTTATCTTATAAAACAACTCCGTCGAGGATGGAAAAGAAGGATCATACAATGACACACCTCCTGAATTTTATAGCAAAGGAGATTTATCTGAAGGTTCACTGTTTACCGAGTAAAAATTACCTAAAAAGCATGAGAATCAATGATGAGTAATTATCATGAAAGAAGCAGTGTTAAAAGAAAGGCATTGTCAAAGATGTGGCTGCACTCTAGAGATTCCTTGTGTTAGGAAAAATGGGGTATTGTGGTAGGATGGACCATGATGAGACTATTCAGTAGTGCCGTTTTTTGGAACTTAAAATGAAGAGGTGAAATGATGGGGAAACTAGAAAAATTCAATCAGTATGATTTTGATTATGGACTACTTTAATCAGGTTAAATAGAATTAGAAACCATAAAGCTGACTACCAATCAGGTAAAACGAGTTGGATATTTTCAGTCTCCAAAATTAGATTATTGGAATGATTTAGTCACGACAATTGGCATAATTCTATCAGCCATTCTACTTGGAATTTCGCTATTCTTCAGCTATCCAATTAGTCTGTAAAGTAAACAAAATTGCTATAAAACAAAAAGAGATATAATTCTATCTATTATACCGTTTAAAAATTTTTAGTCATTTCTTTTACATAGATGAACAAAATTATTTTTATAAATGCAAAAATAGCGATAAAGAAAATATATACAAGATTAGCTCCATAGGTGAAAGTATTATTTTTCTGGAGGAAACAGATGAATAAATAAATATATTGTATAAAGTCATTGGTATCCCATACGAGACGTTGGAATTGAAGGGTTAATATCTATGAAATTTTGTAAAACTTCAATGAAAAAGAATGAGACTAATATAACTATGTATAGATGCATGAATAGATGTAATGAAAATATTGGTAAAGATATGTTTTGTAATAGAAAGTCAAGTAAATCATCAATCGTTTTATGGATAAACAGATAGGTTAGAAGCAGTAGATAATGATTTATTTTATAAAGATTGTTGAGACTGGATTTGATAAGTTCGAACATATGTAAATACCTTTTCTTCTTTTGTTAATCAATTATATTATAACTAAGTTTTTTAGAGATATGTCATCAAACAGCAATATTAGGAGGAGTATGAAGTACAAGAATGCTTTAGCTAACCACAAAAGACGGATTAAGAACACAAAAATTTAAGAATAGCCATCTACAGCTCATCTTCACTGAAGAAGGAAGATGAGGGTCTCTGTCATTGTTGTCTGAAAGCCAACATGGTGAAGGGCCGGTATTGTTTTAACCTCTGTCGAATCATTGCTGGAGAACCAGGATCAGTTTACTGCACTGGACTCCCAACATATATGCTATGCGAAGCTAGCAGCGATGCTGGTCGACGGATTACACGTACACTCTGAAGATAATCTAGACAGATTAACACATTCTCTACATTGACTTTGATATCACCTCTGCAGCTGAAGAAATGACGACAGAGATATATTTTAACTGCTTTCCTTGGATCCCAGGTTTTATGCCGACGTTGATTCTAAAATCTGATAAAGGATTTCAAGCTATTTTGTCTTATCAGAATCGGCCTATGTTACAGCTCATTCTCAATTCTCGAGTGGTAAAGGTGGCATAAAGCTACTCTCGAAAAATTTGAGAAATTACTTTGCTCAAACTACCATAGAGGGCGACCTGTAAATCATTTTGAATTGCTCGAATTCCTCGAACCGATAATGTCGAAATGTCGAATCTGACTACACCTATTCGTTCCAGGAGCTAGATTGGTCAATACAGCACCGATCTTCCCTTCGTACAAAAGCCCAATTTGACGGTTATTTCAGGTTCTGAAGGGGTGGTGTCAGATTGATGAACCTTGGTATCAATTGCTGACGAGAGAAGGAATATCAAAGGTGGCAAAGCTTTTGATGGAAGAAACAACGTTCTTTTCTACGCTGTTTTAGCCATCTCTTCAGGAGTCAATCAGGAAGAGGTGAGAGGTTCTTTCTAACTTTAATGCAAATCTAGACGAACCACTCTCTTCAGCTGAATATCAGCAAGATCATCGCGCTACCACCAGGAAAGAAGCTGCTAGTCGTGACTCTGACGACTGGCGTAGCAGACATGGGTCAATCAGGACCAAAGGCCTCAGATCCCTCGTGAAGCAAACGCGTTGGTGTCGAAGTTTAAGAAGAAACGCGAATGCAGAAAGAATAGTCACAGTAGCGACACGCAGCCAGATGTACTGGCCTATTTAGAAGGTCTCTATCAATCCGAGGATCATTTATCCAGACGACAGAGAGAGATACACGAGAGAAGCTGGAACATTCCTGAGCGTTCATTAGACAAAGTATTAAAGAAGTTCCTCGTGTAACAGAACAAAAAGATCTTCTTCACAGCGTACACACACTGACTGAGGAGGCACTCTGATTGAAATCTGATCAGTCAATCTCACTCTCCTCTGATCCAGGTAAAAGAAAGAACGCACGTTTGAGGCTTATAGCTCACATCGTTGCTTTTGAAGAGCTGCTGTAGAGTTCACTGAGAGTGATAGAAAGGGCAAAAGATGGTCTTTAAACAAACACAAACTAACTATCTCTCATTTGAGCTTGATATTGGATAATTTCTTTAAAACTCCGCAAACTGCCCTTTTACATTTATATCTACGACACACAAGGATACGCATGTACATAAAAGCAACTTAAGGAGGAATGATATGGATTTTGATCTAGTTGGACTCTTTAGCCTTATATTTGTAGAGGATTTTCTTAGCCTTCTCTACCTAGTAGGATTCAGTCAATGTCTGTAAATGATATGACGTTGTTAGAGATGAGTTACATTGCACATGATTGTTAAATAGATGATGAGAAGAAGAACGAAGTAATGTAATTTTCAGTTTTGAATTAGGTGATTGTATTTGTAATGGGGAGAATAAAAGTTTTAGTGGATACTGGGACTAGCATTTCAGTATCTTCAAAACATTATCGAGCTAATTTCTCTGAACAAAAGAAAAGAGATTGATTCACTCATCCAGATGTGTAACAAGTCTGCTAGACTTTCTAAAAAGTTTGTTAGAAGGAGACAGGTCGATGTCAGAGTTATTCAAAAATTATCCTTTGGACATTACCTCAACAGGAGTTGGTCAGGAACCATTGGCTTTATTATTTTAAACTTTCATCGGATTGAAACATTTGAGTCGGTTTCTGCAGGGATCGTAGCTCATACTCATCAAAACGAGGAGAGTATTTTCAGCATCTGGTAGCACAGGAGTAGAGGGTTATCTGCAAATAGATAAATGGATCTCACAGGAGGAGTTGAGAGTATCGCTCATCCAATGTTGCCAATTGTCCGTGTAACTGGATCCCTGCGAGGAAGTGGATCTCGGCTCTTTCAGGTTGACACCAACTTGGAAATCAGAAATAAAAGAATTTTGCCAAGGATTGATTGGTGTTCAAGTGTCCCATATTTGATTTTAGTGGATGAGGAGGACTAGGATGAGAGAGATTTTGTATCGTTAATGCCTGTAGCGATTCTGTCATGCTAGTTGTGAGTCTGCAGTTCTAGGAGGATTATAGGGTGTATAAAAGACTCATTTTATCTTAGATTACGATCCTCACCTCCTACTCGTAGTGCTTTTATCACTAGAACATGTACCATCAAAATGATCAAACTAGTATTTTCAGAGTATCCTACTACAAGTTGCAAAAGGTAGTTGTAGATGATACAGCCAATAAACCCATCCTACATTTTACAATATGACTCTGGGACAGAAGGCCAAAAGTTGTAGAAAAATACCAGGGTTGAAAAGCTGCAACTATCATCAAGAGATTCAAGGAGGAAATAAAGAAATATCTATATGCTTCAAAGAGATCTCAGAGGAAAAGATTGTATCTGATGCGACAGGGACTAGGAGGCCATCATGAGCTAAAAGGGTAAGTGCTTATGTCAGAGACAGCTTTTCAAATGATTGGGAACTAGAGCGCACTAGGACAAACGAAGGAATGGTTGTTGTTTTAGGAAAATTATCAGATGGAACGTTTGACCCTAAGCATCGTGCTCATGATGAGGAGGACACCAACACATATCGTACGACGAAGCCTCCTTTGGCCACATTGAAATCGCACCTGAAAAGAGAGGCTGTATTTGGGTAGTGTAGCATGTATCAAATTCAGCCAGCGCTGCGCATGAAGCGTTGTTGGAAACTATCTTGATTGCGACTTTGGCTTTGTACTCTCTTCAGGATAACTATATATGTGATAACTTTGGAAATGAAATCAAAACTGAAAAGGCTGCCATTGGCGTTCTTATTGCTATTAGTGTTTGGCCTAAAAGTAAGGTTTCATTTATTTGGAAGTTATGATAGAGTACGAGGACGAACCTGAATCATCAAGTTTGAAGCAAAAAGAGCCAACAAACATTTAAGAGGTATAAAAATTACACGCTATCGAGTGAAATCAGGTTTCGACGATGCACTCAACTTTGATATGATGTTTCGAAACAAACGCGAAGTATCGAGTGGCAATTTTAGGAGGCATATCTTTTATATTTTCATAGCTTTTAGTACAATCAACTTTTGGGCTTTACGTATGTAGCAGTAAATTTAGTCGATCATGAATTCAAATTTTCACCTAGTTGGAGGAAAGACGCTTTCTTTATATAGTCTTGCGTTTTATTTGGACTTATATGAGAGAGCTATATTTGTGCATTTGTGTAGCTATTATAGCTCTTTATCTCTATGGAAATGGGCTACTGAAAAGACAGAGGAATCCCTCGGCAAATCAGTTTTATGAGAAAACCAGGAAGGAGAAATAAAATGTTTACTCACTGAAATATTCTTGCGTTAAAAAGATAAAATCTCAGCCCAATTTTGCAGCTACTTTATTAAGATTAAAGTTTGGTTTCAAGAGAATATTATTAAGAGAAAACTGATCATCAACAAGCTGTTTGTGACCTGGTTAAGTCTTTTGATGGGAGCAGATTTTCTCACCACAAAGACAAACATAATATACCCTCAGAAACAACCTCAAAACAAAGCAAGTTTTGGTGAGAATGGCAGTGGTGAGATGAAACTTGTTGTATTGCAGGAATATTCGCCACCAGACACTGCATCATTGCTTTATGCTAAATTTGAGCTTAAGATGCTACGACTTCGATAGATCGGGCATCGGATGCCAAACGTGATTGAAATGGAAACCTCAGGCAACATAGACTCATCTATAGAAATGATGACGCCACTCATTGATAATAAAGTATCAGCTATTATTAAAGGAGTTCCTGCAGCATTTTGCTTATGATCGATGTGACAAATCAGACAGTCGCTTCTAGCCTCAATTGGATGTGAATATTTCATCGCCATCCAGCGACTCTAGGTCGTGAAGACATCTGAAGAAGATGACATCATGTACACCCCTTGTAACTCCTCAAAATTCCTCAGCTTGAAATCAAAGCTATTGCAGTTGGTTCCAGAGTACATCGACTCTTCAGGAAATCGGCAGAGATCAATTTCCAAATGAACAGTCTGAAAATTTGACAACACCAAATTTCTCAATTGAAAGGAATCTGATTGAAGATGATAACCGACGAGCGAGTCTTCTCAAACAGAAGCAAAATATTCGAAACTAGGTGACGATCCGGAAGCCAATCAAAAGAATATTGCTACGCTGGATACAAATATCGAGACGAGAACTAATGGAACGTGATGAAACTTAGACAATGATAGAAGGCTAAATGTTGGAGTCTTTGACAAGAAAACAGGGCAGTCAAAGATGGAACATCTGAATTTTCAAATCCATTGAAACGCAGAAATGATTAAAGTGAGGCAAAGTAAATGATGTAATGTGAAATGGTAAAGAAACTGATAAATTGGGATATAAATTATCTGCAATTTGTGGAGTGAATTGGCTTATTAGACAAGTCTTCAAACGCAATATTTATGTGGTGGTTACGGGCGCGTTTGTATAAAAGAAGCTTCCTGTAATACTTGAGATTGATCCGAAAGATTTTCGAGCAATGATATGATTTGACTATTTTAGTGCGCCTTTTATCGAAGTTACTAGGGCTGAAATGCAGTTTTATAAAGATGTTCATAAATGAAATATTATACTTGCCTTTATTTTATAGCCAGCATTAGAAAACAATACAAGAGAAACGATGAATCGATCGTTTTGATTTTAGCAATCTTTAGTAGTCTCGGTATTTATTATTATCATGAAGTGGTTTCATGCAAAACTTTTCAGCGTTAGTCTATTCAAAATATTCACACAAGGACTACCTTGGAATTCGAAAACTAAAAGATAAGTTACCTCCCAAAACGAATATATATGGATGCTAATGAAGGTGATGTAAACCAACGAATGATTACGATTAATCAGCGAGCAGTAGGATTTATCAAGATATTGTAGAATTCAAGTGACTAGAGACTGTCATGGTATTTCCTATTGTAGAAAAGCGCTAGATAGTTCTCAGCCCTCTCTGAAAGAGAGAATTTGTAGACATTGAAGAATTTTATCATCCAGTATTTTATGTCTTCCCTGCTTTGGGAAAAACATGATGTTTCTGGTTGATTCCAACTCTGGACGTGGTAAAAAGAGTGCGTTTTCTGTGAAAGGTGAGTTCGTGTTTACCAACACAAATAGTAGGGCAAAAATCTCCTTAATTTTGAATTATGGATTTATATGATTAGTCCCTTTAAAATTGGTACTTTATATTAGACTACAGGCTGAACTAAAATAAAAAGGAGAAGCACTCAAGTGGCTATGACTTTATCACTGAGATCAATCAGAAGAGGGTCAAAGAAAAAGGTGCCTCTTTGGAAAAGGCGAAACGCGAAAGAACGTTTCAGAAGACGAAATTGGTAAACAAATCTATGCTCAAAATGCACTAATTGAAGATAAAATCAGTCGTATGAATTCGATGAAGAGTTAAAAATGGAACCAGGTCCGATCGTTAGAAGAGGAAAAGAACAACGTTTAGCAGCGAAGAAAAATCGTGAAGAAGGTTCTTCCAGCTGAAAATCAGTCTTAATTCCCTTGGAGTTTTGAACTCAAATAAAGTCATGATGTATGCAGGCATGTTACAGTGTAAGTATAACACCTATAAAGTGTGTAAAGGTAAGTATGGTATGTGTGTGTAAGTAGGTGAAACCGAGAAAATTGATATCATTGGAAACAAGTTGATATTTATCAACATATCACGGCAGATATCAGTTTCTTATGTTTTTCTACCACTAGACACTTAGGACTCGCAGTCCTTCTGTGTGTGTTAGGTGTGTTGAAAACATGCAAAAATAGAACCGTATCGGTTCAGTGATGTTGCGAGGTTGAAAGTGCTTCTTTTGCTTTTGGCTTCGATAAAAGAAAGAGGTCCTGTTTTGGGACGATAAATAATAGGCTGGAGGAGACAGATGGACATTCTCGTTAGGAGGACTAACACAGGAAGAGCTTGAAGCTATCTCAAAAGCTCTTGCTAAGATAAAGCCAAATCATTTAATGATTTTCTACTCAATCTGTCGAAAATGATTGAGTACGGGAAAACTTTGTGGACCGTGCTCAAGATTTGTATATGTGGTCTCATTTAGAAAAGATGAAATCAGCTTCTGACTCATGTTCTGGAACAGATGCACAGACAAGGACACTATTCAACGAAGAAAATGGACTGTTATGGTGATCATATTTCACGTTAAGTGAGGCTGAAGGTGAGTGGAAAGTGACGTGACTCAAAAATGTTTTAATTAGAAATATGCTCTGATGATGTGTCATGAACAACTTCAGCCATTTCATATAACTATCCAAGCCAGTTTGAGTTCATGCATCGCAAAGTTTCAAAAATATCGTAATGAATGACGGATTGAATTTTAGTACAATAATCAATTTGCGGAAACATTATCTGATATCAAAACAAACAAAGCTGGGGATTTTTAGAATTGATGCTGAAGAAACGACATTTCTCTTCTTGCTTTAAATGTTAAACAAGATATCGTGTAAAATGAACCAATCCACAAATTGGTTACATTTTATGGATGATGTATCTGCACCTGCAGTTTGAACGATGATCAGGTGCGCTTTGAAAACGAAGGAATGAAACTTGTCTCATCATCATCTTCATTTTTCCTAAGATCTCTATCGTACCAACCTAACAATTTTAGACGCTATCAAATCTGGCTTGACTACAAATGATATCCCGACTACTAACTGAACATAGCCGATTCAGCTGAAGATTCCAACTCAAATTTGAATCCTACTTCACGATGGACTTTGAAACTCGAAAGGAGTATGGATGGGACTCATGATGGTCGTCACTGCAAAAATCACAATTTACTTACAAAACGAATTGAGTTTTAGAAAAATGAAGCTGGGACATTCCGATTCAGATTTTAAATCGTGCAGGGAATCTGCTGCAGCGATGTTGGGAAAAAGATTTAATGCCAACCGAAGATAGAGAATCTCTATTTCGTCCATCAGCACCAACAGGATGGAAAAACATATAATTTTCAACGGGAAAGAAGGCTATGCCTATAATCGTTCTCACTTTAACTGGTCAACTATGTGAGAGAATGCGAATGCTAAAACTATCTAGCAGGTACACGTGCTTCTGTAAATGCAAATTTTGAAGATGAACAATCATCAATGGTTTACTGCGAAAATATAAATTGCTAACTACATGTACAGCTACGAACCACCATGTTCGCTATCGAGCACCTCTATATTTAGAAATGTGGAATTAGTTGTTGAGGAGTTCGTATGGAAGCTAATTGTAGAGTATTGAAGATGACTAGATTCTCATTTGATGTATATCTCTTTAATATTCAACCAGGATATCAAAATCAATTATTTGACAGGATCATCTCAGAAAAATTGAGGAGGGAAAATGAATCCAAGACTTAGCTTATATTTTAGCGAAGAAACACATGAAAACTTTAAGGAAAGTAAAATCCTACTTGAAAGGAATCGTCCGCTTTGCAGAAACAGTATCGAAACACTCAGCAACGCTTGTCACTTTGATTGTAGTTTTTATAAACTCTTTATTGAATTAGGAGAAGGATTTTTATGAGCGACTGACTCAGCTGGATTTTGGAGGTAGCTTTGATTCTGAAATGACAACAAGGCAATTCATCGTCAACTTGATCAAATTCTCTATTTAACACTAACCAACTTTCATGCTATTACGAAAGATGATTTTGATGTTCAAGATTTGGAATCTATTCATTCACGACTGATCCTACACAGCATGAATTAATGTGCAAGAACTCAACGATGTCATTCAAGGCAGATGTTGCATGTGGTCAAAACAATCAAACATTCTCATTAATTGGAAAGGGAGTACCTTTATTCGTGAGTGAGTCTAGTCCAAGCATTAGTCTCTTCTATGCTGCAATAGCACTGGAAGCAAATAGTGGCTTTGCAGGACCACACTAATAGAGACGAAGCTGCTGAGAGTTGATAACGAATTAAATTTAGAAACACATAGACAAAAATATCGAGTCTCTAACTGGAAGATGAACTAGATTCAAGCTGAAGTTCCAGAAACAAAACTAAATTTTCAGGGAATACATTGATTATATGAATCGCTCTTATGCTACTGAAAACCAGCGAAGAGATGATCACGCGATGCTAAAAGAGGCTAATGGTTTGCAACGTAGCAAAGTAAACTGAATCAAGAAAAACAAGTTAGAAACAGGCTTACTCAAAATGGCTCTCTTCTAAGCGGCAGGGTGTTATCTCTTTGATAATGATTGGCCAAGGAGGGATTATATGATCGAAACTGGGAAAAGTCAGATCAGCAAGTCATATCAAGTCGGTCATACGTAGCTACTGCTGAGGTTGATTGAAAAGAAGGCTTATCTGCTTCTCATCATTTGTGTTAACATCTCATGGAATACGGATAATATTCAGTGCATTTTGGTTTATCTGAAGTTGAATTGCAAGAGATTTTCTATCGACCTCGTGGACGAATGGAATTTAGAGGAAACTTTTCCCCAGAAAACTATTGAGCATTTTAAAAGCGATGTTTTCATGGTCTGTTGAATGAGAAGACTAGAGGTGAATGGATTACCGATGAATACAAACTTGGCCAATATCAGAAGTGAGTTGATCAATTCTGTATTTAGAGATCAGAAGGTTCGTTCTTCGGCTGAAAAATTTTTGGAACAGGCTACAAACCATTTGCCAATGGATAAAAATGGCGCTATGACTCAAATGCAAGAGATTTTTGCAGTCAGTAAATCTTTATAAACAAATATCTAGACTCTTACTTTGAAAACGAAGGAAAGAAGATTATCTGAAAATTTCTTACGAAACAAGAAGAATTTTTAGAAATGTACGAAGGAGTTTATTCAGCTGAAAAATCAACCATACAAAAAGCTGCGATACGTGAACGGAAAAAGCTGTAGTAGTCAAGGACAGTCTAAAGGGTATGAGATTGAAAAATTGATTCAGCGAAGAGAACATGAATTGAGAGGCGTTTAGGAAATCAGATTCTACAAAAAATTTGAAGCAAGAGGTGCCTAGAATTGCCAATGTCGAATCTAAAAATAATATAGAAGACTTCTCTAAAGGAAATCAAGAAAGGATTCGACAACAGTGTCCAGATGCTACGTTTGTACACTTAGCTGATGTTTGGGAGAAAATGGGCTATCTTGTCCCTGAAGAAGCTATACCCATTATAATTTTAAAACCTGAAGTTAATGGAAACAAAACTGAGAAGCCAACTTTATTCCAACTAAAAGCTTACGACATTAGTCAAGTACAAGAAGATGTTCTGAATAAAAGAATGAATTTGAAACAATTATCTTTGTTATCTTCAGATGAATTAAAAGAGCTAGTGGATGCTGCTAAAAATAAAGCAAATCGAACAGAGAAAGAGCGTCAGGAGTTGGGAACATTTCGCTATGCTTTAAAATTGAGTTTATTGGAGGAAAAACAGAGTAGTTTATTAGTTCGTAAAACTCTTTTTGATCAAATTCAACCACTTGAAACCGATAAGCCATTTGTTGAATTAAAAAAGAAGGAGATTCTTCAAAGACTGAAGCTGACTGAATTGCAACTGACTCCAAATTACAAACTGGGTGAAGCAGATCAATCACTGAAACAAACTCTTTCTAACCAGTTTGAAGATAGTGTTTCATTTTTCTATAGAAAAGGCTGATTCATTAACAATTCAAGCACCTATTAAACGTTTGAAGGAGGAATTAGCTACAATTCGACCTCTTCAAGATGAAGGAGTTTTGACCATTCTAAAAGGCTATCCTATTACGAAAGGTAGCTACATAGAAGAGTTACAGACACATATCTCTATTTTTCAGTTGAAACATCAGATTTACAGTCGAAACAAGGAAATTTCACAAACGACTGATCAAGCAACTGTTCAAAAATTAAAACAGGAGAATGCGAAAGGATTTTCTGAACTCAAATCACTCTATCAAAAATTATTGCCTAGAGGAAGAAAGCAATCAGAAAAGTCAGTTAGCTCAAGCTGTTTCACAGAAAATGCAAGAAAGAAAGGTCTTGCAAAGAAAAAATATCCAACAATCTAAAGGTAAAGCAATCATCAATACAGATTTCATGAGAAATCTGACTAACTCTCTTCAGAGGGCCCAACGTGCAAATAAAAAAGCCCTAATGGAACGTGAGAGAAGTGATGAGAGACAAGAATTTGAAGAAAACGGACAAAGTATATAAGGGTCATTGTAAAAGCAATGACTTTTTTGTTGAAAAATGGAATTATATTGTCCCTTTAAATGGGATTTTTTGGTTATTGAATAGAATAGAAGGATAAAAAGAGAAAGGAGAAGAAAAATGAAGCTATTATTTCCAGATGTCGCAGTTGAAGACTTTGATTTCTCAGCCGAATGGTTAATTACGGCAATGAATGCCGATAACAAGCAAGTGCATTTTGAGGGTCAAGGAAGAAATTCTGGTTTAGAAATGGTTCTAGATTTTAAGGAAAATTCTGAGCTATTTGAATCTTTTTCAGTAGGGGAATTGGTTCACTTAGATCCAGAAACGTTTCTACAAGCAGAGAAAGAACCGTACAAACCACAGTATGAAGGATTTTAAGGAGATTTTATATGGCAGAACAAGAATCAAGACGTGGAAAAAGTCGCAGAGAACGTGTTGAATTTGCACGTTCTAGGAATATTTTGGATGTTGCAAACGAGCTTCAGATGGAGCTGGTTCGTTCTGGACGAGACTATCGATGGAAAGAACATGATAGCCTAGTTATTTCACCTGATAAAAATTTATGGAAATGGTTCTCTAGAAATACAGGTGGAGATTCGATTTCTTTAGTTGAAACGATAAAGGAAGTAGATTTTAATCAATCTGTAGATTTTTTAAATGATGGAAATTTTAAAGAGTTTCAAATGGTTGAAAGGCCTCAAGAAGATTTTAAATACTATCTTGAGAAATACGAGCAGCCGTTTTCAGATGGACGAAATTACTTTGCGGAATCAACGTGGACTATCAGATGAAAACAATTGATTATTTTTGGAACAGGGTGTTTTAGCCCAAGCTAATGCCAAACTTGACTACTTTTCGGAAGGTAGTAGCGGAAGTTCAACAAATGCGATTGAGCCAGTTATTGTGTTCAAATCCCTTTCTTCTTCAGGTGAAGTTGTTGGAGCCTCTTTACAAGGAATACAGGAGAATTGGGAGAAGTGGCCCAAACATGGCTATGCTAAAGTGATTATGAAAAACTCCGATCCTATGACAGGTATTCATGTCAATATTGGCAGTCCAAAACGATTGATTTTTACTGAGAGTCCAATTGATTTAATGTCCTACTATGAATTGCATAAGGATAGTCTTCAGGATGTCAGATTAGTTTCTATGGATGGTTTGAAAGAATCTACTATCGGCCGTCATCTATCTCAAATTCAAGCTGAAATGTCAGGAAAAGCGCTAATATGGACACCTGAACAATTGGCAGACGGACTTCAAGTAGCTATTGATCGTCACTTTTTTGAAAATAAGGAAAATGCGGATTTAATCACTCTAGCTTTAGATAATGATAACGCAGGTAGAACATTCATTCAAGAATTGGAAGCCAAAGGAGCTGTTATCAATTCGGATCTACCAGAACTAAGACCAGGACAAGATAAAACGGACTGGAATGATGCCTTGAGAACCCAGAATCAACAGTCATTAGTTAATTTATCAGCTGTATCGGTAGAAAATGAAAAATCTTTTAATAATCCATTAGATCTAGTTAGGGAATTACATAGAAAATGGGAAGATGAATTAGCAGAAAAAATTCGGGAAGATTTAGGCATTAACCATGAACTACAGGCATGGCAATTTGAAAAAGAAATGTCACGATTTATAACGACTGATTTAGACAAGTTATTCGCAAAACGTACTAGATTGGAAAGGGATGCTTATTTTGCGGATAGTACGACGTCTATCAGAAAAGAAATTGATCGTTTAGATGCACAAATACTGGAGTACATAGAAAAACCTGAACAAAGTCAGGAGAAGACAGACTGGAATGATACCTTGAGAACCCAGAATCAACAGTCATTAGTTGATTTATCAGCTGTATCGGCAGAAAATGAAAAATCTTTTAATAATCCATTAGATTCTAGTTAGGGAATTACATAGAAAATGGGAAGATGAATTAGCAGAAAAAATTCGGGAAGATTTAGGCATTAACTATGAACTACAGGCATGGCAATTTGAAAAAGAAATGTCACGATTTATAACGACTGATTTAGACAAGTTATTCGCAAAACGTACTAGATTGGAAAGGGATGCTTATTTTGCGGATAGTACGACGTCTATCAGAAAAGAAATTGATCGTTTAGATGCACAAATACTGGAGTACATAGAAAAAGCCCCTGAACAAAGTCAGGAGAAGACAGACTGGAATGATATTCTAAAGAATCAACAGGAAGAAAAATCTGATAACAGTCGTCTTGCCCAGGCACGTCGAAAATTGGAACGACTTAAAGGTGAACAAGATGAGGCTATTTCAAGAGCTTATTCCCACCAAGCGCTAACAAATGGGCAACCCATGAATGATAAGCGAGGTGGTGCTAGTTTTATGCGTAAGCAAGAACAAATAGAAGGTCAAGTTTTCTCAAAGATGGATGAAATTAGGCAACAGGAAGAACGAGTAGAGCGCCTGGAGCACCAACAACATTTGAAAGAAATGGGGTTGAATCGTCAGGGAAGTGGTCTGGATATGAGTGTTCAAAAATATACCCTAGAATCCGTGAAGAGTTAGAAAAAAAGCTAAACGTGGGGAGTCGTTCTTTACTAAAGCTACTCTCAAACGCTATCAAGAAGAGTTGACTAGACTTGAAGCTATATCTGAACAAATGGACAAAACGAGTATTCAGCCAGCAACTCAAGCCTTAATTGATGAAGGTCTAGTGAATCAGTGGCAAAAACAACCAAATACGTATTTTGTAAAAGGGTTACGAAGAGTTGCCCTGGAGTTGACTGAAGAAGGAGAGTTTCAATTATCTTCACAAACCAAGTATCATCCGAAAAACAGATGAGGAAAGACTGAAGGTGGATGAATTACTTGCCAAACAAAGGCAAGAAAAATGTAGGATTAACGCCCTCGAATCAGGAAAAATCAATCTCACCACAACCAGAGCCTATTGAAAAAAATCAAAGGCGAAGCAGGGTGGTTAGAAAAATTGGGACAATCTCACGTTTTCGATAGAAAATAAAAACAGTAGTCATTGATCCGACTAGTATAGATAAGATGGTTGAAGAAAAACAAACTTCAGATAATCAAGAATCTATTACCACTACAGAGGAGAATGCTGGAAGATTGATGAGCTATGAAGAGGTAAAACGGGAAAACGAAGCATTAACTAAGAAATTAAATAATCGGGTTCAATCTGGAGAATTATCAATCGAATTTGCACCAGATTTCTATCTGTATGATGTCTTTGCAAAGTTAGGAAATAGCCATCCTACAAAGTATCTCAATGATAAGCGAATGGAAGTGCTGTCTCCCATCCACTCTCTTTTGACTTCTATAGATGATCAAACGATTGATTTATACAAGAAAAAAGGGACACCTGAGCAGGATTCTTTGTACCAAGCATTGAAACCTCATCAGAGAACTTTGGGAGTAGATATTTCAACCCAGTTCATTGGTGAACTTGCTATAGCAGCCTACAATACAAACAAGCAGATAGAAAGCCTGTCAAGAGACAGTTTTGGTGTCTATTTTGGTGAAAGAACCCTTGAAAATCTATCACAATCAATTGAACGAATGCTGGAGTATCCCTTGATTGAGTTGGATAAAAGAGACTTTACCTATGGTTTTGTGGTAACTCCAAATACATTATTCCACTATCTGGAAGAGCAAGAGGGAGAAGTGATTTTTAAATCATGAATTATTGGATAACTTGATGTCACGCCTTGATACTCATCCCATTAAGATAATTGAAGTCCCAGAAGAAAAAGAAAAGTCCCTTGATAATTATCAAGAGACTAACACTGGGGGCGAACTATTGAATCGCAATTCCAGTTCTTTAGGAGTGGAAACTCCAGGGACAGCACCGCAGCCCGTTGAGAAAAATTCTCAACCTGATTTTCCTGCCAATGTTCGTCTTCATTTTACCATCGATGAGGATCGAATGTCAAATAAAAAATTCAGGAAAAACATGCGGACGTTAAATTTATATGCAAACGCAATGAGAGACTCGGCTCAATGGTATCTAAAAGAAATGTCAGGGACAAGTATCCATTATGTTTATAAGAATCCAGAAGAAAAGCAATTCCAAATTCTAAATGTTAAATTTGACAAGAAAAATTGGATGCACTTAACTGGAGTAACACCTGTATATAATGAGTGGGTAGAACATTTGTCTGAGTCATTCGTTGAAGATGTTGCAGCTGGGAAAAGGACATTTCAAAGATTTAAAATTTGCGAATGGAATGTCGGATAAAACTAAAAAGTTTTTGAACTTATTACCTGAGGTGATAGAGTCAGACTCCTTTTGTGTTTAACGATCTTTCATCTGTAAAGAAATTTAATAATCTGGATCTTTCAAAAGCAATTAGACCAGAAGATACTGATTTGTTATTGTTATTCAAAGAAAAGGAATTTACTCATGTCCCTGCATCTTTAATGAGAGTGAAGGGGATTTAAGTAAACAACTGGAAGATATAGATACTGGCACAATTCTTGGTGTCTATAGAGAAAGAGATGGCCAGATTGAACAGCTATCGATTAATGATGAATATGTTAAAAGATGGTGGCGAGGAAATGCTATCTGTCTTGAGAAATAAGCAGTATGAAGAGATTCCTAAAGAATCTGAACAAAACAACTTCAGTAAATACTATAGATAAAACTTCACTTGATTCAGTAACTTTTACTCAAGTTTT